>Ga0181516_10000005_pt1 | contig 259983 bp, 227 predicted proteins | sample PEATcosm2014_Bin_25_FD_121104 | JGI IMG/M metagenome (GOLD analysis project Ga0181516, IMG submission 121104) | Peatland microbial communities from MTU Mesocosm Facility, Houghton, MI, USA - PEATcosm2014_Bin01_10_metaG | ecosystem: Environmental > Terrestrial > Soil > Wetlands > Peat | place...
ATCATGTAGGCGTTCGCCCCGGCGTCCCCATGTGCTGGACGTCGGGCTCCTCCCTAAAGTCAGGAGTATGTGCGTGTCAGGAAAGCGCGCGAAGATATGTCAGGGCAATGTGCGAAGCGACAATCATTCTCGGAGACCGACTGGGACAAGATAATTCATCACTACGACCTATCGGTCTCAATTGCGCCGTCTGCGATACTCGAGCTCAATCGGGCTGTCGCGATCGCCGGGGCGAAGGGACCCGCCGAGGCCTTGGCAATTCTTCAGCACATGCTGCCACCGACCTGGCTGGCTATGTCTTATATGTGGTCGGCGGTCCTGGCTGATCTGCACTTTCGAAATGGGTCGCCGGAACTCGCAAGTCAGTACGTCGCGAAAGCGTATGAAACCGCCCCTTCGGCGGCTATCAGAGAGTTATTGGGCCGCCGATTTGAACCCTACACACGTGGCCGGAGAGTGGACTGACATCATCAGATGTGGGGCAATCACAGATATCAGCTTCAATGTCGGATACGAGAGCATGGCGCATTTTCCTCGAACATTCAAGAAAATCGCTTCAAGGGCCTATCAGTCGAGATGGATGTGAGCCAGTAAAATAGTCATGTAGTACAACTTATGCGCGTGACAAGCGGTGCGATGGGGGCCGGCGGCCATCAGGTTTCCGGCCCTTCTCTTATTTTGGTCAGACTATCGAGAGACTAGCTTTTTCCCCTTCCTTTTCCTCAGGTCCAAACGGGCCTTGCGGACGACACGGCTTTTCGAAGGGACCTTCCCCGCGAAGATAGAATTCGTATGTCCAGCTGCTTGTGCCACTTTATAATGCAATCGAAGGAGGACTCCAGACAAATCTATTTTTGTTCCATTTTAGGGCAGAGGATGATCCATATTCAATTCAGTTTGTTTGGTTTTCAGCCTGGATTTTTTTCGTATTCAGTCTCAATATCTTTCATTTTGAGCCTCAATCTCCGGATCCCGCCATTGGCGTATAAAGCCGGAAGGCAATCGTGGCCATAAAAGTCGCCTTGGTCAGAAACAATATCCGCAAGGATGGGAAGCTCGCGGCCTGGATCGGCTGCTCCCTGCTTTTCTGGGGCATGGTCACTATCCAGAACGTGGTCCGGCTCGTGGCCACTTGAAGTGCCAGAGCGCCGCTCTCGGTATCAACGGACGGGACGCGGAGGCGCCATCCAAGGAGGCTACAAATGGTCAATAAAGGGCTCAAGCGAGCGGTCCTGTATTTCGCTGCCCTCCTCGCCGTGAGTTTCGGTATGGAGTGGGGTTTCGTTTACATCCTGGGCGCCCACGGCAGACGGCGACCGAAGAAGCGTCAGACAGCCGAAGTCTCGCCACTGGGCGTACCATGAATCGGGTCTTGAAGGGCGTCGGGGCGATCGTCTTTGGCTATGACAGCGAAGAAGAAGAAGCGGAATTCAAGTTCTCGGGTTTGGTACGGTTATATGCAGTTCCTTCGCCCCTGCACAAAACGCGCCATTACGCCTCGCAGCTTACCTCAATGTTGGACGGACGCCATTGGCGCGAATATGATCTTGACAATACGTGTTCTTGAATGTATATTATACGTGTTGGAGGTATATATGCTTACCAAGCTTACACTTACAATCGATGACGATATAGTCCTAAAGGCCAAGGACTATGCGAAAAAAAAGCATAGAAGTGTTTCCAAGCTTGTTGAAGATTACCTGAAGACCATATCGGACGTCGAAACTAGTAGGGCAGAAAACTATGGGAATACGTCACCCCTTACAAATAGTATCACTGGAATGTTTAGGGAAGAATATGATGGCCAATCCTATGAGGATCTCCTTCAATCAGCATTGATGGAACGCAATGCATGATTAAGAAAGTATTCCTTGATTCGGATATTATTCTCGATGTCGCAACGGGCAGAGTGCCATTTGTCGATCTTAGCAAGGCCTCCTTATCGCTTATTGAAAATGGGATGGCCTTGGGGGTAATTTCTGCAAATAGTGTGACTAATATGTATTATATATTAAGAAAATTAAGTTCAAACGCGAAGGCTAAACTATTCTTAAAAACAATTCTAAAGTACATTTCTGTTATTACAGTCAATCATGAAACTATACTGCAAGCACTAGAATCGAAATTCCAAGATTTTGAAGATGCTGTTCAAAATTACTGTGCATTGAAAAACCAATGCGATTTGATAATCACAAGAAATACTCAGGATTATGAATTTTCTGAATTACAGATTCTAGAACCCAAGGAATTCGTGGCTCTTTATAAAGGATAAGAGACGCACAACAATCGTTTCAAGCCGATTCGCGCCGCAAGGGCGCTCACGGCTTGAGCGAATGTTATGGCGACGGAGTTTGGAGGAACGCAAGGAGCATTAATGCCTAGCTTTTCCGTATCGCGAGTCACCGAAGGATCTGATTTCCACTCGATGTTGGACATATTCGAAAAGGCGTTTAACGACGAAGAGAACTACGGGAAGGGCACTAGGCTAGGAGACTCGTACATCAAATCCCTCGTGGACAGCGAGAGTTTTGTTGGACTGTTGGCGAGAAGCGAAGATGGATTGCCGGTTAGAGCGCTCGCCGCATACGTATTGAAGAAATTCGAACGGGAACGCGCGGAAATATATATCTATGATTTAGCCGTCGCCGACTCTCAGAGAAGAAATGGCGCTGCAACCAGCCTTATAAACGAGCTGAGAAAGATTGGTCGCGGCATTGGCGCATACGTACTATTTGTACAGGCTGACAAAGGCAAGGAGGACTTTCCGGCGCAGGAGCTCTACCGGAAACTGGGTACTCAGGAAGACGTGTTCCACTATAATATTGAAATATAGAGGCGAGTGCCATCGATCTCTGTCAGGAGGCAGTTCGCCTTACAGAGCTTCTTGTCCATAGTTCGGTCGGCGCGTCTTCGCCAAATGCTGGTTTATCATTTCCAGCAACTTCGTATTTTGAGCCATATAATTGGCGTCGACAGCGTAAGCGGAATAGGCGGCGTAAGCAGAAAAATAGGCATCCGCTGAAGTATCGCGAGGAGCGACATTGTGGGCAGCCGCAACTGCAGGGGCATGGGCAGCAGCACCGGCAGCGGCAGCAGTATGCGCATGAGTAGCAGCAACATCGGCAGCCCTAGCGGCAGCACTGGGCGCAACGGCAGCGATCGTGGTGTCATGAGGCGATCATGACGAGGAAGCCCGCGCCGAGGCCCATCGTCGAGGAAATTGTGGACCAGATTTTTCTCCCTCTGGTAGAGAAGTAGGGTACGAAGGGGGACATCCTTTACCCCCTGTTCTGGCCAAGTTTGTAATGGTTTTCCGTAATACATGATTAGTAAAATAATTAGAGAGCCGTTGATATTGTATGCAAAGTGCAGTACTATTGCATACAAGGAGAATGTATGCCGTTATTGCAAGTAAGGGACATACCGGAGGACTTGTATGAGAGATTGAGCCGTGTTGCTGAAGCGGACAACAGGAGCATTGCGCAAGAGACAATTGTCCTCTTAAAAAAGGCTCTGGATTACAAAGAAGAAAGAATGGCGGGGCGAAAGCGGATTCTTGCTGAAATCCAAGCCAACAAAATTGAAAATGCTGATCATTTTCCGGACCCCGCAAAATTAATTCGCGAGGATCGAGAAAGATGATAGCCGTATTGGACGCAAGTGCAGGTATCGAGATCGCGCTCGGCAGGGAAAAGGCGAAAATATTCAATTCGCATATGATCGAGGCTACGAAGATAATAAGTTCCGATCTTTACAAGGCGGAAACTTCAAACGTGATATGGAAATATGTAAAGGCCAATTTACTGACAAAAGAAAATGCGATGCAAACTTACAAATACTGCGAAAGCATTGTGGAAGAATTTATTGATATTTCCGAAAATGCGGAAGAGGCGATAAATGAATCGATACGATTGAATCATTCTACATACGATCTACTCTATTTTATTCTCGCAAGGAGAAACGGAGGTGTTTTAATCACTTTGGACAAAAAACTGGGCGATTTGGCTGAAAAAAACGGAATTGAAATCGCAAGATAATATTGCGCTAATCCCGGTATTCTTGGCTTCACGATTCAATTTCGGCGTGGAAAATTAACGGGCGTAGAAAGGTAGGTGAAGATTATGACTCGAAAACATCTTGTTATGGCTTTCCTTTCGCTTGTCTTTGCGGCGGACATCGCCTGTTCATCCGAATTGACCACATTCAAACCCACATATGATTCGGCTATTAAGTCCGATTCCGGTCGGATACGTGATGGAATCAGGCAACTCGATGACATGATTCCACGGGCCGAGCAGGTCGGAGGACTGACAGTTTTGAAGGGTAGCCTTCTTTGCAAGCTGGCGGACCTGGATTTATTCTTTTGGAATAAACTTGTCGATGTCAATAACGGAGTGGCCTTGATGAAAAAAGGAATGGATCTTGTCGAATCAGACAAACGCAATCTGTATGATGGAACCGACATTCTCATTGTTCGACTGGCCATGGGAATCACCTCGGGCCACATACCCTCGGCGTTTCAATCGCCGCAAGTTTGCATCAAGGAGCTCGAAGCCAGCATAAAAACGCCCGAGTTTAGTTCCGTTATCCCTTCGACGCGCGCCGAGGCTTTCGCTCTCCTGTCAAAGAAGTATCTCGAGAAAGGACAAAAGCAGGAAGCCGACCAATACCGCCAGATGGCGATTTCAATTGACCGGGATACCGCAAAATCGATATTAAAGATGTGAATCCTACCGGCTGCTTCACGCGCGCAATTCCCCGTGCGCTGCGGCCCGGCTGTACAGTGCTCCATCCCGGCCGTCTCCGGGGCAGACGGTTGGCAGATCTAAGCTCTGACCAATGGTTCCGGCAATGCGGCGCGATCGATCGAGGGTCGCAATGATAGGAGGAATCGTATGAAAACAGGATTCGTATTGCTTCCGGGAGCCGGAATGTCGAACTGGCTATGGGAGAAACTCGTCCCGCATCTTCAATACGCTTCGATTTCAATATCGCCGCGATTGCGGGAAAACACTCTCGAGCATCGTCTCGGTTCGAAGTTCTCCGCTCTTCTTTCGTATCACCAGGAAAGGATCGAGGCTTCCGGATTCGATCGCGTAGTTTTGGTCGGCCATTCGGGAGCAGGGCTGCTTGCCGCCGCGCTGGGCAAGACGACGGATAGGGTGAAGCATGTGGTATTCATCGCCGCGAATATCCCCAAAAACGGAACGACGGCCATAGAAGTTTTTCCCGAGGATGTGCAACGGAAAAATATCGAAGCCGTGACAAAGCAGGCCGAGCGCGACAGCTTTCCCGTCAGGACGCTGGAAGACCTGTTTGCGGGCCGTTTCTGCAACCAATGCACGGCTGAAGAGCTGGATTTCGTCCTGGCCCAAGAGTATATCCCGGAGCCTGTCTGCGTCCTCACGGAAAAAATGAATTGGGACGATTATCCCAAAATCGGGAAGACCTACATTCTATGCACGCAGGACAGGACCCTGACCGAAAAGCAGCAGGAATATTTGGCTTCTAACCTGTCGATATCGGATATCCGGCGCATCGACGGCGATCATATGGTCATGATCAGCCGCGCGCAGACCTTGGCCGGGGAACTGAACGAAATAGCGGAGTCGTATTGACCGTCCCGTCTTGGAACCCGTCACCAGAGATCGTGCACGGGCTTGCGGATCAGGCGATCGTAGACGGATCGAGCGGCCTGCATCTGGGCCGGGCTCAAAGGCGGCAGGGCCGAGGCCGCCGCATTGGCCTTGATCTGCTCGGGCTTGGATGCACCGGGGATGACAGTCGAGACCTCGTCGAACATCAGGATCCAGCGCAGGGCCCAGGCCGATAGAGGCTGATCTCCGGGGAATATGGCTTTAAGCTCATCCACGGCCTTCAGCCCTGTAGCATAGTCGATGCCCGAAAAGGTCTCGCCCTTGTCGAAGGAAGCTCCCTCGCGGTTGAATGCTCGGTGATCCTGCGGGCCGAACGCGGTGTCGGCGCGGAATTTGCCGGTGAGCATTCCGCTGGCCAGCGGGACCCTGACGATAAGCCCGACCTTCTTTTTCGCCGCCTGCGCGAAGAGAAGTTCGGAGGGACGGAGCCTGAAAAGGTTGAAGATTATCTGGATCGTCGCCACCGAAGGGTACTCGATCGCCTTGAGCCCCTCTTCGACCTTCTCCACGCTCACCCCGAGGTTCAGCATCTTTCCCTCGTCCTTCAGGCGGTCGAAGAGCTCGAAGATCTCGGGTCGGTAGAAGACCTCGGTCGGCGGACAATGGAGCTGGATCAGGTCGAGAGTCTCCACCCCGAGACGGCGCAGACTGTCTTCGACGTAGCCCCTCAGGACAGGTGTAGTGTATCCCGAAGAGACGTGCGGCGAGATTTGCCTGCCGCATTTGGTGGCGACGCGGAATCGGCCCGGATGCCGCTTGATGGCCCTTCCGATCGCCTGTTCGCTCTGGCCATCCGAGTAGACGTCGGCCGTGTCGATGAAGGTGATCCCGAGCTCGACGGCCTCGTCCAAGATCCTGTCCGCGAGCGCGTCGTCGAACTTCTGGCCCCAGATCCCGCCCAGCTGCCAGGTCCCCAGACCGATCTCGGAAACCGGGAATTGCGTCTTGCCCAGGGTTCGGTTTCGTATCGATGTATTCATTCGGTATCCTCCGTTTGCTGCTTCCCATCCGCAAGTATACTACCACTGAAGTAGTCGCGGGGCATTTCGAGGACCCCGAAGGCAATCCCGGTCAAACGGCTTTTTGCGCATTCTTGGGGCTCAGCTTCGCCCCCGGGCGGTCGGCGTTGCGCTGCATGCGATCGAAGCCTACCGCGCACAAGAGGACCGTGCCCTTGATCACGAGCTGGTAGTATTCTCCCACGTTCATGATTATCAGGCCGTTGCTCAGGACCCCCATGATGAGGACGCCCGTGAAGGCGCCGGAGAGGCTTCCCTCGCCTCCGGAGATGCTGACGCCTCCGAGCACGACGGCCGTCACGACATCGAGCTCGAAGCCGCTGCCGGCGATCGGCTGGCCCGAGTTGACGCGCGATAATAGAATCACTCCGGCGATGCCGGCGGTGAAGCCGCTGAGGGCGTAGACCAGGTACTTGAGTCCGCGTATGTTCGCGCCCGAGAGCCTGGTCGCCTCTTCGTTGCCGCCGATGGCGTAGAATAGCCTGCCGAAGAACGTGCTGTTGAGGATGAAGGAGCCCAGGGCCACTATGACGAACATTATGACGACGGGGATGGGGATGACCCACAGGTAGCCCTGCCCGATGACCGAGAAATTATCGGGGAACCCGTAGATCGGGAGGCCGCCGGTGATGATGTAGCTGAGCCCCCTGATGATCGTCATCGTGCCCAGCGTCGCGATGAGGGGAGGGATGTTTATATCGGTGACGATCGCTCCGTTCAGCAGGCCGAGCAGGCAGGCGCAGGCGAGGCATATCGCCACGGCCAGGACCGGATGGACGCCGAATTTGACCATCGAGAAGGCGCCGATGACGTTGATGATGGAGAGCAGCGAGCCGACGGAGAGGTCGATGCCGCCCGTTATCATGACGAAGGTCATCCCGACGGCGGCGATCCCGAGCATCGATACCTGCCTGGCTATGTTGAAGAGGTTCGTCACCGTGAAGAAGGCCTGCGTGGTCAGCGCGAAGAAGAGGATGAGCGATAGCAGAACGAGAAGTATGCCGAATTTCTTCAAGAACAGCAGCGCCGACGGTCCCGTATCGTTCATCGTCCTTCCCTTTGCCGCTAGTAGCAGCCGGACGCAAGATCCAGTATCTTGTCCTGCGTCGCTTCGTCCTTGCGCAATTCCCCGGCGATCCTGCCCTCGCAGAGGACGAGGATCCTGTCCGCCATGCCCAGGAGTTCCGGCATCTCGGACGAGATGATGATTATGCCCTTGCCTTCCGACGAGAGAGTCCTCAGCAGCTTGTAGATCTCCTGCTTCGCGGCCACGTCGATCCCCCTCGTCGGCTCGTCGAAGATGAGGATCCTCGACTTCGTCGCGAGCCACTTCGCGAGGACGACCTTCTGCTGGTTCCCGCCGCTCAGGTTCTTCGCTTTCTGGTCGATCGTCGGAGTCTTGATGCGAAGCGAGTCGACGAACTTGAGCGCCAGCGACTTCTCGACGCCTCTCCTGATGACGCTCAATCTTGAGATGCTCCTGATGGCCGCGATGCTGGTGTTCTCCTTGACGCTCATGCCGAGGAGCAGGCCCTGCGATTTGCGATCCTCCGGGATCAGGGCGATGCCCATGCGGATCGCGTCGCCGGGCTCTCGGATATCGACTCTCGCGCCATCGACGAGGATCTCCCCCTCGGAAATCGGGTCGGCGCCGAAGATGGACCTCGCCAGCTCGGTGCGTCCGGCGCCGACGAGGCCCGATAGGCCCAGGATCTCTCCCGCGCGCAGGCTGAAGGACGCTCCGCGTATCTTTGCCCCGCTCAAGCCTCGGACCTCGAGCACTACCTCGCCGTCCGCCGACTCCTTCTCGGGGTAGCTGTCGAGACAGGCGTGGCCGACCATGGAGCAAATGAGGTCCTGTCTGTTCGTCTCGCTCGCCAGCTTGGTGGCTATGTACTTCCCGTCCCGCATGATCGAGACGCGATCGGAGATCTGGAACAGCTCCTCGAGCCGATGCGAGATGTAGATGATGGTGACGCCCCTGGCCTTCAGCCTGAGGACGAGGTCGAAGAGCGCTTTCACTTCGCTGTTGGTCAGCGGAGCCGAAGGCTCGTCCATTATCAGGATCTTGACGCGCCGCGAGACGGCTTTGGCGATCTCGACGACCTGTTTGTACGCGACGCTCAGGTGCTTCACGAGGGACCGCGGATCGAGATCGACGCGAAGCTCGCCGAGAATGTCGCCCGATCGCCTGATCATCTCCTTCTTGTCGACCACCGGGCCCTTTCGTATCGGACCGCCCAGGAAGATGTTCTCCGCCACCGAGAGCGAGGGGACGAGGTTGAATTCCTGGTAGATGACGCCGACGCCGAGATCCTTGGACGACTGCGGGGTGAGCGCGTCGTATCTGGCGCCCTCGAGCACTATGTCGCCCGCGTCGGGAGAGATCGCCCCCGCTATCACCTTTATGAGAGTGGATTTCCCCGCTCCGTTCTCGCCGATGAGGGCGTGAACCTCGCCCCTGCGGAACGATAGGCTGACGTCGTCCAGGGCGGTCACGCCGGGATAGGACTTCCTAATTCCGCGCAGTTCGAGGATCGTCTCCGTCATTGAGCGGGCCCTCCTAGGATGCGGCGACTGCGAGCGAATCGGCGCCGCTCGCGGAGCCAAGGAGTCCTCCTTGGCTCCGATGCCGCGCCGATCTACTTCTTCGGATACTGGCCGATATTGGACGCGTTCACCTTCACGAGGGTGACGAGATAGTCCTTGTCGAATTTCTGCTTCTTCACGGCCTTGATCGCGAGCTCGACGCACTTCGAACCCATGCCGGTCGGGTCCTGGTCGACGGTCGCCCGGTAGATGCCCCCCTCCTTGATCTTCGCGATCGCTTCGTCGGTCGCGTCGATGCCGCCCACGAAGAAATCGCCCTTCGCGAGGCCGGCCGCCTTGACCGCCTGGTAGGCGCCGAGGGCTCCGCCGTCGTTGATTCCGCAGATGACCTTCATATTGGGATGCGCCTGCAGGAAGTTCTCGGCGACCTTCATGCCATCCGTCGGGTCCCCCGCCTGGGCGCTGGCCACTACCTTCGCCATGGGCGCGTACTTGTGGATGCCGTCCTCGATGCCCTTCTCGCGGTTGAGGACCTGCGGTATCTGGCGGTAGTTGAGGATCCCCACCTCGGCCTGGCCGCTCAATTTATCCCTGATGAAGATCCCCGCCTGCTCTCCCAAGGCCAGTCCCATGTCGTGCTCGTCGGCCGCGACCCAGGCGTCGTACTCGTCGAGCTTGGCCGTATGCGCGATGACTATGATTCCGGCCGCCCTCGCCTTGCGGATGACGGGCATGATGGCCTTCGGATCGGTCGCGGTCACGATGATCGCGTCCATCTTGGTCGCGATGAAATTCTCGATCGCGCCGATCTGGGCGTTGGGATCGTTGTTGGGATCGTTGACGGTGACCTCGGCGTTGTTGCTCTTGGCGTAGTTCTTCGCGCCCTCGCTCAGGGCCACGAAGAAGGGGTTCGAGAGCTGCAGGACCGACATGCCGATCCTGATCTTGTTCGCTTCGGCCGACGCCATGCCAGTCAGGCAGAAGCCGAGCGCCAGCGCGAGGGAAATTCCCTTGATCGCTCTTTTCATTCCGTTGCCTCCTTTAGGAAAGTAGTCTCTCATCCTCCGCTTCCGCGAAGTGAACCGGAACCCGGGACATCCGGCCTGGCCCTCCTTGCTCAGGCGCGCATCAGAAGAGCTTCGCCAAATTGACTTTGTCGACGTCGTCCTCGACCTCGCCGAGGGCCAGGACCGAATCGTCGATATCCTTCATCAGGCTGCCCGCTTCCTCGTAGAGCGCGAGTATGTTTTCGAGGGGGGAGCCGGCTTGTATGGCGTGGGAGGGGCCGAGGAAGAGCCCGCCCCTCGGGAACAGGTCGATCCTCCTCCGCACTTCCCGCCTGACATCCTCGGGCGTTCCGACGGCAATCTCCTTCTGCACGTCGAGCGAGCCCTGGAAGACGAGGCTGGCGCCGAACTTCCCCTTGAGACTCGCTATGTCCATCTCGGGCGTGGTCGGCTGGACGACGTCCTGGACGTCGAGCCCGAGCTCGATGAGGCGGGGCAGGAAGGAATCCACCGTGCCGCACATGTGCATGATCGCTTTGGCGCCGTGGCTGTGCGCCATCTCGAAGTATTTCCTGTACTTCGGGGCGAAATGCCTCTCGAAGAGCTCGGCGCTTATCATGGGGCCTCGCTGGTTGCCGAGATCCTCCCCTATGTGGACGAAGTCGATGAGGCCTTCGGCCGCCTCGAGGGCCCGCCGGTGCATCTCGTAGTAGAAGGAGAACCTCGCCTCCATCAGCTCCATCATCACTTCGTTGTCCTCGATCAGGTCGATCAGGACTTCTTCCATCCCGCGGGCGCGCGATATGCTGTTTATGAAATCGAAGTCCCCGGGACCGCCGAAGCAGACGGCGTACTCGTCCCCGAGGAGCTCGCACTGCCGCTTGATCGTCGAATAGTCGAACCAATCGGCGGAGGGGAAGTGGGAGCGGTCGAGCTTGGAGAGTTCCTGGACCTCGGCGTAGGGCTTGTACACGGACTCCATGTACTTGCCGCTGCTGAACTGGACGTAGGCATAGCGTTCGCCCCAGTAGCCCTCGAAGCTCCCGTCGGGGAAGGAGCGCAATTCGGGTCCGATGTACCTGGCCTCGACGTAGCGGAAATCGTCTCCGAGCACCTTCAGCAACTGGTCCATGTTCCTGAGGCCGAAATGGTCGATGACCATGCGATTGACTTCCGGCGTCCCCTCGTGCTTGACGGGGATCCTGTCGTAGCCTTTCCTCGCGAACGCGCTCAGGACTCTTTCCCTCGATTTCATGTATCCTTCCTCCGTTGACCGCGGGGAGATCGGTCAGGACGTCGATCCCCTCACGATGAGCTCCGTCTCCAGCACTATCTGCCTTCTGGCGTTCGGCGTCGCCTCGCCCCGCTCCGCGATGCTGTCGACGATGATCCGGGCGGCCGTTTCGCCCAGGAGCCCGATAGGCTGGGCGATGGTCGTGAGCGAGGGCTCGACAATCTCGCAGAGCGGGATGTTGTCGAAGCCGATGATGTTGATGTCCTGGGGTATCCGTATCCGCATCGCGTTGAGGTACTTGATCACGCCGACGGCCATCATGTCGTTTACGGCCATGATCGCGTCGATATCGCCGCCGGACTCGACCAGTCGCCTGGCGCCCTCGTAGCCGCTCGCGATCGTGAAGTCCCCTTCGTAGACCAGGCGGGGATCGAAGTCGATGCCCCTCTCGGAGAGAGCCTTCTTGTATCCGCGAAAGCGCTCCTTCGTGACATAGACTTTGCTCGGTCCCTTTACGTAGCCGATCCTCTTCCTGCCCCGCTCGAAAAGATAGTCGATACCCGCCATGGTCCCCTTGTAGCCGTCGGAGATCACGTACGAGAGCGGCTCGTTCCTGACGAGCGGATCCATGACGACGATGGGGATGTCCTGCGCGACCTTGCAGAGGTATTCCAGGTCCTTCTCGACGCGGTTGTAGGAGAACAGGATCAAGCCGTCGACCTTGTGCGCGATGAGCTCCTCGATATGCTCGTACTCGCGCGCCGAGTTCGTGTCGGTGTTCGTGACCAGGGTCATATAGCCGTGGTCCCGGAAATAGGCGTCGATGTGGAAGAACAGCTCCGGGTAGAATAGGTTCCTATAATCGGGAATCAGTATCCCGATGGTCTTGGTGACGCTCGTCCGCATTCCCTTGGCGAAGAAGTTCGGGCGGTAATTGAGCTCCTCTATCGCGTCCATGATCTTTTCGGTCGTCTTCTCGCTGATGGGGCCGGTATGGTTGAGGAAACGCGACACCGTGGTCACCGACACCTGAGCCTTGTGCGCAACATCTATTATCGTCGCCATATTCGGTCTTCCTGGCCTCCCAAAAAAGGAAACGTTACCATGGAAACATTTCCACAAGAATAGCATGGGTATGAAAGTTGTCAATGAAAATTGGAAAAATGTCACGGGAGGATGCAATTCCTTGCGATATATCGCAATTTTCTTAAATGTCGAGGGTCTCGCTCCGGATGGCAAGTTGAGCGATTTTATCTGCAGGGATTTTTCGGCGCGCCCTGGCCTAGTAGTCCGTGGCGAGTTCGACTTTCAGGAAGAGCGAATAGCGCTGGCCCCAGGGGCTTATCGGCGACGCGAGGTTCGGGTTGGTCAGGTTCGAGGGATTGTAGACCGGCGAGTTGAAGTCCGCCGGAGCCTGTTCCGCGTAGGTCGAGCCGTCCGGGCCATAGCTGATCGGGAAGCCGAAGGTCACGGTGATGTGCTCGAAGGGCGAGAAGGTCAACGCCGGCATGAGCTGTCCCGAGCCGTCCGCGAAGGCGTGGTTCCACTGCAACCCCAAAATGTAGCCGCCCAATTTGTAGGATCCCAGGATGGTGATCTTGTTGCCGGGCAGGTTGGGCGGGCTCGGGGGGGTGCCGTACCATCCGTCGGCCGCGTTGGTGCCCGACCCGTTGTAGTAGTGCTCGGCGTAGAGCGAAAACTTCTGGCCGGGAGCCTGCCAGAAGGCGCTCTCGAAGGTCGAGAGCACGGGAGGGGAGCCGGGCTGCCAGTTCCCGAAGAGCTCGGCGAAGAAGTCGATCCCGAAGCGCGAGGTCTTGAGCATCGAGGCCAGACGGGCCGGGATTTCGTGCTGGAATGCCCCGGCCTCCGAGAACTCGAAGGCTCCGAAGACGAGATCGAGGCGCGGGGCGATCTCGGGCTTGAGCCCAACGAGACTCGCCCCTGCGCCGGGATCCTGCACCAGGGTGACGAGGCTGAGCCCGTCGGCGTCCAAGGGGAGGTAGGCCTTGAGCGAAAGCGCGGTGGGGCTGTTGTCCATGACGTCGCCCACCGCGAAGATGCGCGTGTTGCCCCAGCCGATGACCTGCCTCCCTCCCCGGAAGAAGACCGTGTCGAGTACCGAGTAGTCGAACCAGAGCTCGTACACGGTCGGCGAAAAGCCCGGGAAGGTCATCTCGAGGGCCCCGTGGAAGCGCATCGTCGGATCGGGCCGCGAGTCGAAGTCGAGGAAATTGGTGACCGTGCCGCCGCCGATCGGGGAAAGCCCGGATTGCGGCTCGGACCAGTCGGGTGTGCCGGAGTAGCCTATGGCCCCGCCGGCCATGGAATAGATGGTGCCGGTAAAGGTCAGGGGCTCGTTCGCCTGGAGCGCAGTCAAGGCGCCGTCGCCTGTGGGCTCAGGCGTCGCGTCCGAGCTCTCCGTCCCCTGGGCCGTCAGTCCGGAAGCCGCGGAAAGGGCGAGCCACAAGGCGAGCGCGAGCGGCCAAGGACCGCCCGCTCCCGGGATGATGCGCCGCCTCATTCCCCGGGCTTTTCGAGACGGACCTTCGGGAAGAGGGCGTCGATCAGGCGATCGAGGGACGACCCGGCGTAGTATCCCCCATCGCTCACATTGACTTCCGCGCTTTGGCCAGGGCGACGTCCATGGCGTCGAGGATGTCCGCCGAGAACATCCGGGCGATGAGGCCATTGCGCCTCTCGGCGATGGCCTGGGCCCATTTGGCGCCGGCGTCTGCGGTTTCCGGAGGCGATTTGATGCCGTCGAGGGAAGCGATGGCATCGGCCTCGAGTTTTTCGCTATCGAGTCCGATCTTTATCGCCATATCCCGAACGACCTGCTCCAGCTTCGGCTGGAGCTCCGCGGGTACCTTGTCCCAGCTCGATTTGTTGAAGACCAGCGCTCCGATGAAGGGAGCGACCTTGAAGCTGGACATGTAGGCCAGCTTCCCCCGAAGCTGCGACCAAAGGCTGGCGATGTAGATCGGACTCTCCAATGTAGCGTCCACGGTGTTGGAATTCACCTGCAGGAGGAAGTCGGCCATGGTGCCCTGGGTGGTCCTCGCGCGCAGGCTCTCCAGGAGCCGTATGACTTTCTCGTTGCCCAAGTCTATCGAGATGCGAAGGTCGGCGAGGTCGGACGGGTATACGATGGGCGTTTTCGAGAAGTACCGCACCCATCCGCCTTTGGAGACGGCGAGGAGGACATAGCGGTCGCAAAGCTTAGATTCGAAGAGTGGCCCCACTTCCGCGAGCACCGCGGCGAACTCCGCGTCGTCGCGTATGAAGCCGGGCAGCGAGAGGGCGAGACTGTCCGGGTACAGCTCCGCCAAGCCGTAGGTGGAGAGAAGGGCGCCGTCGAGGCCGAGCCTCATTTTCTGGATGATATCGGACTCGGAGGACACGTGGGCGCTCTGCGGGAAGGCGATCCTGACCCTCCCGGCGGAAACGCGGTCGAAATCCGCGGCCAGGCGCTTGAGACCGAGATCCCAGGGACTGTTGGCGGGCACGTTCGCCGCTATTCTAAGAGTGAGCGTCTGCGCGGACAGTCCGGCGGCGGAGGCGAGGACTGCCAGGCAAAGGGCCAAGGCTGCATTGCGACCGATCATGGTGTTGATTCTCCTTATTGCGCGGCGAGTCGCGCCGCCGATCGACCACGAGGAATGGAAATCGAGGCATCGCACCTTATATGACGTTCGAGCCGGAGTTTTTGTGCATCTTCGCGCCGAAAAATGCGCGCCTATCGACGCTTGCGATCGATACCCCGTAGCGCTCAGGTTCCCGTTTTCCAAATCTCCTCTCCCACGGCTTGTTCCAGATCGACTTCACTGAGCGCTTTCTTATAGAGTGCGTTCAGTCTATTGAGCATGGCGAGTTCCAACGAGGTCTGCGAATCGAGATACTGGAGGTTGGTGACGACACCTAGCTCATATTGAGCTTTGGCGATGTCGAGGGCTCTCTTGGCCTGTGTAAGTTGGTCCACTGAGTTCTCTACCCGGCTGCGACTCGCGGCGAGGCTCCGGATCGCCTGAAGTACCTGTGACGCGATGGTCCGTTTAATATCCTCTGCTTCATTTTTCGCGGCAGCAAGATTCCCGGCAGCCTCAGAGGTTTTGTTCGCAGCCAGGAAACCATCGAAAATCGGCACGTTGAGCACAACGCCTACGTTCCAACTGAACTGGAGCGCGTTGATATCCGTGATGTCAACGGTGAAAAGCCCGTTTTTGAAACCAATCCCGGCACCGGCCGTGATCGATGGCCTATTCCCGAGCGCAGCGATCGCCTTATTGAGACTGGCCATTTCCACGGAATTATCGGCCTGCAGGAGATCTGGTCGATCTTTAAAAGCTTTCTCAACAAGACTCGACGCATTGCCCACCATGGAATCGGAAGCGAAGTCTCCTTCAGCCACCAAAGGCGCATCTGCATTAAGCCCCAGAAGTTGCCGGAGCCTGCTTTTCTGTCGCTCCAGTTGGTCAGCGACATCAATCCGATCCGCCTTTACCATGGTGACGTTCACCTCCGTGGTCAGTACATCGAGGTGCGTGGATGAGCCGGTCTTCTCGCGATTCTCCGCGTCCATACGGTGCCGTTCGAGATTTGCGATACGTTCGTCAAAACTGGTGACTTCTTCACTGAGAAAGAGGACAGAATAGAAAGTCCGGAGCGTCTCGAAGGCGATATTCGTCTTTATCTGGTTAAAATTGATCAGGGCTGCGTCGATCCCGGATTTTGCGAGCTTGACCTTGAACTCTCGTTTCCCGAAATCGTAGATCAACTGATCTGCGCCTACGTTGAAATCCCAATAGTCGGTTGGAGTAAGGGTAAACAGCGCTTCGCCCAACGATTTCTGCTCGCTGGGAATAACGTGGTCCCATGAAGCCATTCCGCTTATATCCGGATAGTACGCGCTCCGGGCCTGGCCGAGTTTCGCACGAGCCGAAGAGACCGCAGCCTCGGCAGCTTGGATGAGGGGTTGGTTCGTCACCGATATCGCAATCGCTTGTGCGGCATTTACATGCACTTCCGCGCTTCCCGTCGGCTGGTTCTCATACTGAGAAAACGCCTTTGAGCTGAGCATTACCATCGCAAGCGTGATCAAGATCCGATATTTCCTGTTCATCACTAACCTCGCAATCCATTCGCTATGAGAGATGGGGGAAACGGAATCTTCGTCGACCTATTCATGCGGGAACTCCTCGAAGGCGCTCATTCCGGGATGAGTGCGGTCACTGCCTCAGCCTTTTTCTGGTTCCGAGGTGTCGCCTTCAACAAAAGGAAAGGTATTGACGAAACGATGCTCACAATCATGGTGATGTAATAAACGTCGTCTATAGCCCTTACGAATGCGCTCGTTACGACTCCGGTCATAATGACCTTATTTATCCGCCCCATGGCGTCGCTGAGCGATCCGCCCCCCGTCGTGAGCGTATGGTAATACAAGCGCGAGGTCGCCTCTCTGAAGGCGATAGACGAGGCGCTCATGTTTTGGCCAAGAGAAGATAGATGGAATTTTTCCCGACCAACAAGAATGGAGCTTAATAGGGCTACACCGAAGCTGCCCCCCAACTGCCGAAAAATCTGGATAAGCCCCGTTCCTTGGGCGGTTTTCTCGGAAGGGACGGCGGACATGGCGGCTGTCTGCAGTGGGGACATGAGAAAGCCCATCCCCGCTCCCAGCAGACACACAATCAGGAGCACCTCATGATTGCTCGAGTACTGGGTTAGAAAGGTAAACCGATACATGCCATACGCGCGAAGTGCGATCCCTATGATTCCAGGGATTTTTGGCCCGATCCGGTCCGTTAGACGCCCGCCTAATAGCCCGGTAATGATCATCACCAAGCCAAATGGCAAGAAAATTAAACCTGCCTGCGTCGGGGTATAGCCGAGTCCGATCTGAAGATACAAGGGGAGCAAAAAATCACTCCCAAATATTCCCAACCCGAATATGAATAGCACAATCGTAGCCAAAGAAAAATTGTAGCTCCTGAAAAGCGAGAAATCGATCATAGGGTGGCTGGTCGTTCGCTGAAGAATCATAAATAGAGCGAAGCATAGTAATGAAAGACTTAGGCACTCGATTATTAGGCTTGAAGTCCACCCATCTGTGTTCCATGCCGCATTTCCGTTTGAAAGGGCATAGAGGAGTGAGGCCATCGCGACTGCCAAGGCAAGAAAACAGGGAATGTCGAATGAGGTTCGCGCTTCATTCTGGTGCTCCCGCAAAATGATCGAACATAAAATGAGACTAACTATTCCTATGGGTACGTTGATATCGAACATGACTTGCCATGAAAAATTATCGATGAGCCAGCCCCCGAGGCTCGGACCGAACGAAGTGCAGGCGATGGTGGGAATGGAAAAAAGTGCCATAACCATGCCCAGGCGTTCCCTGGGGAACGATCGGGTGATAATAGCCATACCGACAGGCCCAAGAAGCCCACCGCCCAAGCCCTGGATGACTCTTGAAATTACAAGCGAAGTGAGAGTCGTAGAGATACTGCACAAAAGCGACCCGATGGTGAACAACCCCAATGCCAGCATAAAGCTTTTTTTATAGCCAAGATTGTCGGCGATCCAACCGGAAGCCGACAACATGATTGCGAACACCAGGAGATAGGCGGTAATGACCCATTGTACTGCGTTAGTAGATTCTCCCAACGCGACCTGAAGCTTTGCGATTGCCACATTGACTATGGTGCTATCCAGTACAGACATAAGCATGCCCAAACTGACCACCATAAGTACTAGGTAGGGACTGAATACTTTCGTCTTTGTGGTTGTATCGTCCATAGTCGCTACCTCGTCGAGGTTCGGACAGTGACCTCGACAGACATTCCGGGGAGCAATGCGTTGTTCGGCGTTGTGGCTAATGCCATTGAGGAGCTGTGAGGTTCGGAAGTCATCATAATACGAACAGGTATCCGCTGGGTCAGCTTTGTATAATTGCCACTTGTATTGTCTTGGGGCATAAGAGAAAATTGAGCGGCGGTCGTAATACCGAGCAATTCGATCCTGCCGTCGAGCTTCAGCCCAGGGTAGGCATCGATGGAAATGCTGGCTGGATCACCGACGTGCAACTCCCTTATTTGTGTCTCCTTGAAGTTTGCATCGACCCACAGATGCTTGAGGTCGAATAGTGAGTAAATAACCTGTGCTGGCTGAACCACATCTCCAGGCATTACCCATTTTCGCGCGATCACACCATCCATTGGCGCCGTCATTATTACATGCGTCATATTTGCTTCCGCCGTTTCCAATTGGGCCTGCGCGCTCTTGATCTGTGATTCCGCCGATTTTTCCTCAGCCTCTGCAAGATGCTGTTGGCCAACTGCAATGGCATAGGATGCGGCGGCAGAATCTGCAGCGAATTTTATGTGCTCGAACTGTTCCTCAGGAAGGATTCCTGCTTTGATCTGCGCGGTTGCCCGATCTAGATCGCTCTTTGCCTGTTGAAGTTTTACCTCGTTCAATTGAACATTGTCCAACCCGCTCGCTACACCAACCTTTACTCGTTCAAGGTTCACTTTCGCTTGCTCGATGGCGTTGAGAACTTGATCTCTTTGTGCCTGCTGGGTGCGGTCATCCAATGTGGCCAATATCTGGCCGCGGGTTACTCTATCTCCTTGATCGGCCTCGAGAGTTCTAATTTGTCCAAGGGTCAGGGAACTGATTATCGCCTGATTACCCTGAATAATGGCATCATCTGTTGATACAAAGCCCTCAACAAATAACTTGTTGTACCCTAATATACCTGCGACAAGAACTGCGACGGCTAGGAGGAAACTCATCACCGCGCGGAGTCGTGATTTGCTTTTTATTTCGATAGATTTATTCACTCCCCCCTGCTGTGGATTGGATTGACTGCTGTTCTGTTCCATTTCACACCTCGATCCACAAAGACCAACTTCGACATCACACAGGCCATGCGACCTATGCTGATTTACTGAACATTCAGTCAGCAACTCTCTAAAACTTTTTCTCCTTGGCCATTTGGCCCTAGGCCTACTTCTTTATTTTTTTGATCCATCTCCCATCAATTGTCTTAAATAGCTTCCGGCAGTCTTGCTGCTTTCTAGAAATTGCTTTTCAAGTGTGGTTTTGCTGGTTTTATAATATTCAGCCCATTTGTCCTCCATCAGAAAGAAGAGACAAAAAGGGAGGGACCCAAAGAAAAACGCCGGCATCCTCATCTCATCTAGCGTCCGTCCAGGCATAAATGTACCACTGGCCAGTACGCCCGAAAACATCCTATCCAAAACCTGCAACATCGGAATATCCGTGTCTTCTTTTTTTAACAGCTCCATTAGAAAAATGCGAAGCACATTCTTCTTTTGCTTCATAAAATCCATACCGGCGGCCAGAAGAACGTCAAACGGATCTTGGTCTGGGCGACCCGCTTTGATTGCCGACCGTTTGAGAGAAACGTTTTCCTCGATTGTTCGATCGACGATAGCCTGAAGTAATTGAAGTTTCCCTTCGAAATAATAATAGATCAGTGCTTTGGCAACGCCAGCACGCAACGCAATCTGTTCAACACGAGCCCCGGCAATTCCTTTTTCTGCGAACTCCTCTTCTGCGGCATCGAGGATGGCGTCTTTGGTAGATGTTTCGCTATCCTTTTCCATGCTCCTCGCCGTTGTACCAGTCGTTCGCGCCCGTTTGGAATTCAGAGAATTCGGCATGTTGGATCCTTCCATATACTGAATGAATGGTCAGTCGAAATATATCTCATCAGTCCCTCAATGTCAACACTATTCCCAGACGAATTTTCTCCGACGACTAGGGCCTTCCTTTGTCGGGCATAAAATCGTCCTATGCGGCGGGGAAGCAATTTCCCCGTGTAGATGCGACCGAGGCATTCGTGAGGATGTTCACGTATTTCGCGGCCAATGCCCGTCTCTATCGGGCCATGCTGAGCAGCGACGGAAGTTCGTGGTTTCAAGCTCGCTTGCGCGAGGTTATGACAAAAAGCACTGCGAAGAGATAGAAGCGACTCAATAGACAACATTGTACCACTGCCGATCTCGCGAAGCAGTGCCCGCCCGTCGAGGTTGCGGCCGCGCTCTGCGCTAACTTTGTCATAGGAAGTCTGACCTAGTGGCTGGAGAACGACATAAAATACTCGCCCGAGCGGATGGCGACCTGGCGGCGTAATGTCGGGCTCGGCGGATTTATCGGCTGAAACGGATAGACGCTCATCCGCCTCGACGCACATGACTCATGAATATCTCTACCGCCGCTCCTACACCGTCCTCGGCGCGGATTCGCTCTCCGATCCTTCCGGCGCTTTCTCTCATCATCGCGTCCGATACGGCCTGCCCGATGGCATCGGCCAGCCGTTCCGCCGTCAGCTCTTTGAAAGGGATCGGACGAGGACCGGCGCCGAGCTCGGCCACTCTTATTGCCCAGGCGGGCTGGTCGGCCACGAAAGGAATGAGGACGGAAGGGACTCCGGCGCGGAGGCCCGCCGCGGTAGTGCCGGCCCCGCCGTGGTGAACTACGGCGGCCACGCGCGGAAAGAGCCAGCTGTGCGGAACGCTTTGCGCGGCATAGGCGTATTCGGGCAGGGCCTTGTCTTCCCCGAGACCCGCCCAGCCCGCGAGGATGATACCGCGTTGACGCGACAGTTCCAGGGCTTCGAGAATCATCTCGAGGGTTCCCTTCGGATCGCCCCCCGTCATGCTGCCGAAGCCGATGTAGACCGGCGGCGGCCCGTCTTCGATGAAGGCCGCCAGTTCGGGCCCGGGCGCCCAGCCGCTCGGCGCATCGGTGAACCAGTATCCCGTCACATGGATTCTCTCGGACCAATCCGCCGGACGCGGCAGCACGGCGGGGCTATAGGCGTACAAAAGGGGGACTTGCTCCTTTTCGAATCGCTTGTCGGGACCGAAGTAGGGTAGGGGCGGAAGGTTCAACATTCCCCGGCGCAGTTTAGTGTCGTACTTCCGTGCGACCTGCCAGATGAATTGCTCCGTGACTCGCCACAGCAGCGAATTTACGAACTTTCCCCTATCCTTTCCCCCGCCCAGGAGGAAGCTCGGGAAGGAACGTGTTCTCGTCAGCGGCATGAGCATGGCGGCGACGCATGGCACGCCGAGTTTTTCCGCATAGGCGTAGAAAGGGATCCAGCTGCTTTTGTAGATGATGGCCTCGGCGCCTTCGACGGCTTTCATGGTGTCCGTGTCGAGCCTCTCGAAGAAGGCCTGCCGCTGTCGTGGATCCGAGGCTTGCTTGACGATCTTCCAGAGGCTTCCCGAACCGACTGCCGCCGCCACCTCTTGATCCCTCATGACCGACTTATAGGGATTCCCCAATGGGGCGAATTCTATTCCGTGGGACGCGGCGAGCTGCGCGAAGTCCGGCCGAGCGGCCAGCCTGACGGAGTGGCCCAGGGCCTTCAGCCGGGCCGCGAGCGCCACGAAAGGATAGGTGTCGCCCATGGCGCCGATGGTCAGCACGGATATCTTCAATTTGTCTTCTCCAGCCGAAGCTCGCGGAGAAGCTTGAGCAGGTAGCCGCGAATGCTTTTCTCGGAAGAGTCGCCAAAGATCAATAGGCGGTACATGAGGGCGCCCGCGACAAGATCGAGCAGAATATCTCCGTCCAGGTCTTCTCGAATCAAGCCTTGGGCGCGCGCGAGCTCCAATGCATCGGAGGCGATCTTTCGGCGCGGAATGAGATAAGTTCGCGAGTAGATCGCCATCAGCTCGGGATGATCCGGTATCGATCCGATCAATCTCGCCACCATTTTCCGGTAATCGCCGGCGCCGAAGGTTCGGGCCAAGGCCTCGGCGACGCTCTTCATCGTGGACCGACGCGAGGTCGGATCGCGCACTACCTTCTCGTCGGCCGAGCCTCTCCCCAGCGCGATCGCCTGGGCGACGAGGGACTCCTTGGAAGGCCATCGACGGTACACCGTCGTTCGCGCGACGCCGGCTCTCTCGGCCACCTGCTCGATTCCCACGCCGTCGAGGCCGCGTTCCACGAACAATTCCAGGGCCGCTTCCAGTATCGCCTCGTCCACGGCCGGGCTGCGGGGACGACCCGCTCTTGGCTTCCGCGCGGCTGCGCGCTCAATACCGCCTTCGCCATGATCGACGCTCATCTGGATATATGATACACTATCGTAGCGTTATTGTCAAACCCGGCCGCGCGAAGCTCCGCTGCCGCGGGAACCGCCTTTGGCCGGCGCTATGCCCATTGCGTCGAGGAGACCGCTCGAGGGGTCGACCGAAAACTCGTAGGTCCTCTCTCCGGTTTCGCCGCGCGCGACGACTGAGCATCGAAACAGGGGGTCATCCAAAGATGCCGCTCGCAGAACGCGCAGGGAGAGGATGTCCCTGCGCAAGAGGACGAACTCGGACATGTCCTCCGTCTCCGGGGACACGGCCGTGCGCAAGAACGGCCTCGAGGTGTCCGGCACGCACTTGAACCGAAAAGTCTTGTCGGTCAGCACGAGGATGCCTTCGTGTCCGATTCTGCTCTCGGGGAGGCGGAACCACATACCTTCGCTCAGGGCCACGATCTTTTCGCCCAGCTCTTCCTCGAAAGCGCGCCAGAACTCCGTAACTTCGTCCGTCATGGCCTCTCCTCCCTGGTAATATACTGATCAAAGGGCCGCCGTCTCGTCCCGCGAATATCGCGAACAAGCCATTCCGGCGAATTGACATTTGTCATGCGAAAGTCGTGACATCGCCGTCTGATCCGCAAACGAAACTATAAGTATCCTCTTCCCCGAGGCCGCGACCTGAATCGCCGCGGTCTCTCCAGGGAGGCTGCTTTGAGTACGAAGACTGCGGGGATCCTCGGGGTCCTGCTTCTGATTTCGACCTGGGCATGGCCCGAGCCGATGCCCTCCCTGAGAGTGACCTCCCTCGATGGCCAGTCCCTTGCCTTGCCGGATCCGGCAGCCGACGCGACGGTCCTCGTCGTCGGATTTTCCCGAAAGGCCGGCGACGAGGTGAAGCCCTGGGCGGATCGCTTCGAGCGGGATTTCGGCGCCCGGCCCCGGTTCGCGTGCTATAGCGTCGTGGTCCTGGCCGGGGTTCCTCCTCTTCTTCGTTCCCTGGTCCTTGGCTTCATCAAGAACGGGACCGACTCCAAGGATCGATCTCGCCTATTCACCACATTTCAGGATGAAGAAGCTTGGAAGGCCGTCGTCGGATTTGGGCGGCCGGACGAACCCTATGTCGTCGTCGTCGACAGGGAAGGACGTATCGGCACAAGCCTGCGCGGCGCCTTCGATGCGTCGCTGTACGAAGCGACCGCGAATCATGTTCGCGCATTGTTGGCGGATTCCTCTAAGCCATCCAATTAGAAGGAGCGATACAATGGCCTTGATCAAAGTAGACAATGTGCAAAAAAGCTACAGTCTCGACAAGACCCGATTGATAGCCGTCCGGAACGTCAGCCTCGAGATAGAAGCCGGCGAGCGGGTCTGTCTCATGGGGCCTTCGGGGAGCGGCAAGTCGACGCTTCTGAACATCATCGGTTGCGTCGACAAGGCCTCCGAGGGAGATATCCTCATCGACGGAGAGGATGCCAACAAACTCTCGGATGCCCGTCTCTCGGATTTCAGGAACCGGACGATGGGATTCGTCTTTCAGAGCTTCAACCTCATCCCCGTCCTATCGGTCTACCAGAATGTCGAATACCCCCTCCTCCTCCAGCGCATGGGGCGCAAGGAACGCGAGGATCGCGTCCGCGATCTATTGGCCAAAGTCGGGCTGGCCGATTTCGGGAAGCGCAGTCCCGAGCGGCTTTCCGGCGGGCAGCGCCAACGGGTCGCCATCGCCCGCGCGCTGGTGACCAAGCCCAAGCTGGTCATCGCCGACGAGCCGACCGCCTCCCTGGACCACGCTACCGGTGCTTCCATCATGGAATTGATGGTGGAGATGAACGGATCCGAGGGCTCCACGCTGGTCTTCGCGACTCACGACCCGGCGGTCGCCGAGTTCGCCGGGCGGATAGTGAGCATGATCGACGGCCAGGTGGTCGAGGACCGGAGCAGGTCATGAGGAACCTCATGCTGGCCTCGCGCAATCTCCTGCGTCATAAGCGCAAGACCCTAGCTGTCCTTTCGGCGCTGATCGTCGGCTTGGCGGGACTGGTGGTGTTTCAGGGCTTCCTTTCCGAGATGATGCGCATCTGGCGGGACAACAGCATCCTCTCCGGCGTCGGTCACCTCCAGGTGGCGGGAGAGCCGGGCTATTTCGAAGACGGGGAGTTCAATCCTTACGCCTATCCCTTCCCCAAGGCGGCCCAGGTCGCCGCCCTGCTTCTAAAGGAGCCGGGGGTCGAAGCCGTCTTCCCCTCGACAGGTTTCGTGGCCATGGCGGGATTCGGGGAGGCGTCCAAGACGATATTGGTAAAAGCCTACCCGGCCGAGCGCAGCTTCTTCGCCCCGAAGAAGGGCGCGACAAAAGCCCCTTCCGACCGCTTCCTGTTGGGCACTCTGGAATCCGGAAATCCGATCCGCGCCGGTGAACGCGACAGGCTGCTTCTGGGAGCCACCTCTGCCCGAGTTCTCGGCGTCCATGCGGGCGATACGGTGACCCTCATGGCCATCCTTCCCGGCGGCCAATTGACGGGCCGGGATTTCGCGGTGAGCGGAATCTTCAGCGTCATCCCCGGGCAGGACGACCTCTACGCCTATACCGATTACGACACGGCGGCCGATTTCACCGGCCTCTCCGGGCCGCCCGTCCTCGACGTGCTTCTGGACGGAGTCGATCGCGTCGATGCCGTGGCCGCGAGTCTTCCGCCCGACCTGAGCTTCCGCACCTGGAAGGACCTCGCGCAGCTCTTCGTGCAGGTCAATTCGATACTGGCCAGTTTCCTCGCGGTCATCCGAACCGTCATTCTGCTCGTCACTCTCTTCATCCTCGCCAACACGATGAACCGGGTCGTGGTCGAGCGGATGCGGGAGTGGGGCACGCTTCGCGCCATGGGCGCGAAGAAGCGGGACATCCTCCTCGTCGTCCTGTGCGAGGGATGCCTCATGGGAGCGGGCGGCGCGATCCTCGGCATTCTCCTGGGTTTCGGGATCGCGACGGCGATCAACCTGTCGGGCGGGCTCAGTTTTTCGCAGGGGCCCTTCGTTTGGGCGATATTCGATCGTCCGGGTCTGGATTCCATCCTCCTCAACGTCGTTCCGGCCACGCTCGTGGCCGGACTCGCCGCGATCCTTCCGGGGCGCAAAGCCGTAAGGCTCTCTCCTGCGGAATGTCTCAGAGAAGTCTGAAGAGGGCCCACGATGAACCGCATGGCTACGACCATTTCCCTGGCGTTCCGCAACCTGTTCCGAAACCCGGCGAGGACGATTTCGACTCTTCTGGCGATCATCGTCGGACTCTTGGGACTGACCTTGCTCGACGGCTTCATCACCTACTCGCTGCACGCCTTTCGGGACTCGATAATCCGCAGCGGCACGGGCGAAGTTCAGATCTTCCGATCCCGACAGGCCCAGGACGAAGGCGACAGCGACCCCATTCCCTTCCTTTTCGACGACTCCGCGGCCATCGAGCGGGAACTGAGAGGAATGTCGGAAGTCGAGGACGTGATGCCGGTCCTGTCCTTTTCCGCGGTGCTTTCCGACGGCGATAAGACCCGCTCAGTCCAGGTTTCCGCTTCCCCTGTCGAACAGGCCCTTCGGGATCTGACCGAGCGCACGATCGTGAGCGGTTCCGATCTCGCCCCCGGAGAGACAGGCAGGATCTTGCTGGGGAGCGGCTTGGCGCATCTTTTGAAAGCCCTGCCGGGAACCACGCTCCAGCTCTTCGCGCTGAGCAAGGGAGGAGGAGTCAACACCGAGAGTCTGACCGTCGCGGGGACGACCTCTTCCGGGATCAAGGCGGTCGACGATATCTCGGTTTCCATGAGCTTGGCCGACGCCCAGTCCCTTTTAGCCGTCGACGGCGTCGCGAAGATGGTGCTGTTCCTGAAGAGCGCGGACGATACCCAAGGTTTCATGAAACGGCTGGCCGCCTTGCCTCTGGGCTCGACTCTTTCCGGCTTGAGAGAGGAAAGCTGGGATAAACTTTCCGTCGGCTATCAATACGCCCACTCCATGTACGAGCTGGTCCTGGCCGTGGCCCGATTGGTCGTTCTCGTCGTGGCCCTCTTCTCGGTCTCGGGGACGCTCAGCCTGGCGGTCGTCGATCGATACCGCGAGATCGGGACCCTGCGCGCCTTCGGGACCAGACGGCCGCGACTGCTCTCGCTCTTGGCCTTCGAAGGACTTGCCCTGGGCATCGCCGGCACGGCGATCGGTTCCATCGCGGGGATGGCCGTTGCGGCGGGAATCAATGCCGCGGGAGGCCTTACCATGCCGGCGGAGCCCGGCATGTCGGTCGCCACGGTGAACATTCTTTTCACGCCCGGTCTCGAGGCCTTCTGGCAGAACTGCGTCGCGCTTTTGGCGGCTTCGGTCATAGCGGCCCTGATTCCGGGCACTCTGTCGTTCAGGCGAACGATCGCCGAACTGCTGCGCTCTTATTAGGAGACGATCATGAAATTCATCCTGGCCTGTGTCGCTTTCTTCCTTTCTGTCGGTATAGCGCCGGCGTCTGCCGAGTCTCCGTCCGACATCCTCTTCAAGTCCGACGCGAGCCGGACGATCTCCGATATGAGTATGGAAGTCCGCCTCACTTCCTACGATGCGGACCGAGTATCCGATCAATCGACGCTGTGGGGAGTGATGAAACTGGGGAAGGACCACAATAGGCTTTTGCTCAGCTTCCGCGAGCCGGCTTCGAAGCATGGTCAGAAATTCCTGGTGGACGGCGAAGCGGTCTATGTCCTTTTCGAGCGCACGACGAACCCCATCCGCGTATCTCCGCTCGAGGTCCTCACAGGTCAAGCCTCCGACGGCGACGTCGTGCGGACCTTCGCCGCCGACTACGCGGTAGCCGCCATGGACGAGACGACTTTCGACGGAAAGCCCGCGCTGCGCTTCGACCTGAGCGCCCACGAAGGGGCCAAGGTGTCGAGCTACGCGAAGGTGCTGCTCTGGATCGACCACGAGAATCTGCGGCTCCTGTACGCGGAGTTCTACGCGGCCTCGGGAGCGCTCCTGAAAAAGGCCTACTACCGGGATTACCGAAGCGCCTTGGGCAAGGACTTTCCCTGCACCATCGACATTTGGGCGGGCGACAAGGCCCAGAAGCATACGACGATGGTATTCGCCGCGATCGGGAGACAGGTCCTTCCCGACACCGCGTTCCGAAGGAGCTCCTTGGCCTTCTGGAACCCCGAGGCGCCCCGATGAAGGCGCGGGCCCTCTTCGCCTTCGTCTTCGTCGCCGCGATCGCCCCCTCCTTCGCATTGAACGGCACGATCCTCGGCGACTTCATACCTGCTTCTGCGCTCACCGCCGTCGCGGGTCCCGGTTCGTCGCAGATCCAGGCCGAGGCGACTCGGACGACGACCCAGGCCGTCATGACCCAGTCGTCGACCTTGCCCGACGGCTGGACGCTCTCCGGGACGCTCTGGCTGCTTCTGGATTCTCTGCCGACCAACGACCCGACCCAGGTCCCGCCCGACAGGCTCGACCTCTCCAGTCGCCTGCTCCAGCTGGAGGCCCAGTGGCAAATCCTGCCGGGCGCCTTGATCCTGGACATAGGAAAGCAGATCATCCATCCCTCGTCGGGTTTCTTCAAGACTCCGCTCAATCTGTTCTCGCGAGGGCCGGCGGGGAATGTCCCCCAGCAGATCCCCGCAGCCGCTCCCCAATGGGAAGAGGGATGGTGGGGAGTCAAGATGGTCGGGATCCTCGGCGATTGGACTCTCGAGGACTTCCTTTCTCCCCCGCTTATGTGGTCCGACTCCGCGGATCGAGCTTTGCGGTATCTCAGCCTCCGGCAAGACGATCTGGAGGACCAGGTTCGGATCGATGGGCACCTCGGCGCGGTCGATGTTCAATTCCTCGGCCTGGTCTCCGCGAGCGATCCGGGAAACTCGGACTCCACGGTTCAGTTTCGAGGCGGGGCCGGCGTAGACAGCAACCTGGGCGACCATCTGACGCTTCGCGCGGAAGCGACATTGTCCGACTCCCTCGACCGGCTCGACGTGGTCGACGCCTCGAGCCTCGCCGTCGCCGATCGGACTGTCGCCTGGGTTCCGCAAGCCTTGGCCGGTTTCACCTGGTCGATCGATGCCGACCTGTCCTTCATGGCCGAGTATTACTACGATGGATTGGCCCTCTTCGGAGACGATTACGCCACGGCGCTGCAGTATGCGCAAAACAGGCTGAGTTCGGCTTCGGCCGCCCCCGACGTCGCCGGCCAGTTCGGGTTTTTCTCCCTGGCCAGGAACTATGTTTTCTTTCGCTTGGCGGACGACTTCACCGATCGGATTACGGGCCAGGGCTGGACCGAGATCAATCTGCAAGATTTGTCGGGCATGTTCGGTGTCGGAATCGGCGCGAAGTACGACAGGTGGGGCTTGAGCGGCTCGCTGACCCAGACCTGGGGCGGCGCCGGGACCGAGGCCCAGCTCCTGCCCTACCTTTGGCAGCTTGACATCGAGCTGAGCTTCTATTTCTCATAGGGGATCGGCTCCGCGGGGGCTCTATTCCCCCCAAGGGAGGGACAGTGGACTTTAAGGGAAAGTACGGAAAATTCGTCGAACTGAAGGTCCCTTCCGCGCGCATCCTCTGGCTGGGATGGATCGTCTGGCTTCCCTTCCTCGTCCCCGGGACTTTGGATCTGATCAAGGCGAGGCCCTCTCCTCTCCTCCTCTTCCTCGCGCTGCTGAACGAGTTCCTGTTCGCGGCCATATATGTTCGGGCCGCCCTCCTCAATGCCCGCGACCTCCATCGAATGGCCTTCGAGGAATACTCCGGTACGAGCTCTCGGCGCCGGCCCGTCGTCCTGATCCTCCTCGCCTTGAGCCTTACCCTGGTGTACTTGGGGAGCCTCTGCAAGCTCGAATTGATGAGCTGCTTCATATTCACCGCGGCCTACGCCGCGGGAGCCTTGCGCCCGGGGGAGCGGCCGCTGATCAACGCCGCGGTCCTCGTAATCGGCCTCATCGCCGATTGGGCGTTCAATGGCGCCTTCTTCAGCCTTGGCATCTTTCTCATCATCGTGGTGAGTTTCGTGACGGCGAGCTGGGTCGGCGCCATCCTTCTCGCCCAAGAGCTCCGGGCGGCGCAGAGGGAAATCGAAGTCTTGGCGACCAATGCCGAGAGGCTGCGCATCGCCCGGGATCTGCACGACCTCTTGGGGCAGAAGCTTTCTTTGATCAACCTCAAGAGTCAACTGGGCCGAAGACTGATTCGGAAGGATCCCGCCCGGGCGGAGTGCGAAATAGCCGAGGTCGAGCTGACCGCCCGGTCCCTCCTCCAGGAGGTCAGGGACGCCGTAGGCCTCTATCGGAGGCCTACCGTGATCGACGAGATCAAGACCGCCGGGGAAATCCTGACGGCGGCCGGCATCGAGCTTGCGGGCGCGCCGGCGCGTGGGATTATCGACGAGCTGCCGAAGGCCTACGACGAAGTTTTCGCGTGGACCATCCGCGAGGGAATCACCAACGTCGTACGACACAGCCGCGCGTCGACCTGTCGGATCATGGTCGACCGAAGCCCCGAGGCTTGGAGGCTCCGACTACTGGACGATGGTCGGTCCGAACAAGCCGCGAAGGGGGGAGGCCATGGACTTCCCGGGCTGGCGGATCGGGCGAAGGGGCTCGGCGGAAGCCTCCATGCCGCGCCGCGGGCAGAAGGGGGCTTCGATCTCACCGTCGAGCTGCCCTTGGAGGGCGCCTCGCCATGATCCGGATACTATTGGCGGAAGACCAATCCCTCGTCAGGGGCGCCTTGGCGGCCTTGCTCAATATGGAGAGCGACATGGAAGTGGTGGCCCAGGTCGGGCGCGGCGACGAGGTCGTCGATGCGGCCAAGGCCAACAGTGTCGACGTCGCCCTGCTCGACATCGAGATGCCGGGCGAAGACGGCCTGGCGGCGGCCGCAAGGCTCCACAAAAGCATGCCGGCCTGCCGCATCCTCATGTTGACTACCTTCGGGAAGCCCGGGTACCTGAAAAGGGCTTTGGACAATGGCGCCCAGGGATTCATCACCAAGGATGGACCGACGGAGCAACTCGCCCTCGCGATTCGCCGCATCCTCGGCGGGGAGCGGGTCATCGATCCCGATGTGGCCATCGCCGCAGTCAGCGAGGGCCGGAGTCCGCTGAGCTCCCGCGAGCGCGATGTCCTGGCGGCCGCGGCGCTTGGCGAGAGCATCGCGAGCATTTCCGAGACCCTCTTCCTCTCGCCCGGGACCGTTCGCAATTATCTTTCGATCGCGATCCAGAAGCTGGGAGCGGGCAACCGGATGCAGGCGGTGAGGATCGCGCAGGGAAAAGGTTGGCTCTAGGCGCTGTGGCGCGCCGTCCGATATCGCGAGAGCGCGGGGGAACGGGCCTTCCGCGCCAGGATAAAAAACCGCCCCGGGAAAGGAGGACTAACCCGGAGCGGCACCTAGGGAAAAGAGCGATCGACCCTCTGACGCAAAAATACTAAGCGTCGATCCGTAAAGTAAAATTAAGATTCTGCTCGTGTACCGGATGAAGTACCGAAAGCCAAAAAGCTCCAAAGTCGATTTTAACGCGATCGCAACTTGACGATGGCCAAAACAGGGGTAAATTTTACCAGAGGCAAGCTGGAGCATTCCGGCTTGAAGGAGTCGATGTGAGTAGCGATGGTAGTTCGGTAGACCCTTGCGAAGAAGCCGCTCGCAAGATTCTGCTCGCCCGCGAGAGAATAGCGAGTACGAAATCGCATGAAGGCTTGGTGTACGCGGTCAGGGAGTACGAAGCCCTGCGAGAAGCGGCGGCCGAAGCGAAGTTCTTCATCGTCGGCTGCCCCGACCTCGACGAGGAGGCCGATCTCGAGGCCGGGTTTCATCGCGACCTGTACGGCCGCCACATGGCCTGACGACTGGTTCCTAGTCTCGCGCGTGTCATGCGGAGGGATTTTGACGACATCGTCGTGTCCCTTCGGGGCCGCTGAAGGTATAGTATCCGAGGGACCGCCATGCGACCGACGGCATCGCCGCGGACGATCGCGCGCATCACCGCCTCGTTGTCCTCCATATAGAGGATATTGCAGCTTACGCCGAACGAAGCGGTATAGTTGATGAAGTCCGTCGTGAAGACGCTTCCCTTCAGAGCGGCGATTTGCCTCCCTTGGAGATCGAATATGGTATGCAGGGCGAATTTGGGGTTTGCGAAGAGCACGCCGCTGTCGATGAAGACCGGGTTCTTGCTGAAGTCGAACTCGAGAGCCCGTTCGGGGGTATAGCTCACCGCGGGCAGGATATCGATTTCGCCGTTCTCCAATCGCGCAAGGGACTCCCTCCAGGTGCCCGCGACATATCGGAGCTTCCATCCCGCCTTCGCGGAGAAATAATCCAACAAGCCTACGAAAAGCCCGTCGGGCTTGCCGTCCTTCTCGATGACCAGGGGCGCGGCCGGGAAGACGCCCACCCGAACGGTTCGCGTCTCGGCGTGGAGCGGGGCCGTCAGGGCGAGAACGATAAGCGCAATCAGCCCGAGGATTCGTCTCGACGGCTTCTTAAGCATCAACTCTCGCTCCCTGCCGAAATTCGCATAAACTGTCCTTGATGGTTCTACGAAAGAGAGTATCGAACGCGGACGAAGAGGATACAAGAGCCGGAGCGGCTGGGCGTCGATGCTAACGCGCAGACGAAGATTATCGAGCAGTCGGAACATATCACCGACTACGGGTATATCGTCAAGAATCGCGGCGTGGCGGGAATTTCACCGAGAATCGTTCATAATCTAATTTGATTATCGATAATTAGCAACCGATATGCGCTCTATGCGCTTCCGCGACAACGTTATGCTGCAATATTCGCTTGCCACTATCATTGTAGCGATCGCGGTAGCCGCGGCGTTCGGGGCGATATTTACCCGGGCCATCACCGACTACCAGATCCGGTCGCATATCAGACTCTACCCCGAAGTGATGCGCCTCGCGACGAGGGATTCCAAAGGGCTCTACTCGGCGCTCCGCGCGGGGGGGCCTGTCTCGCCCGAGACCGAGGCTCTCCTTCGAGGCTTCCTTTCCCTGGGGAGCGTCTTTCGCGTCAAAGTCTGGAACGCCCAGGCGAGCATCGTCTGGAGCGATAGACGGGAACTGCTCGGGAGGCGCTTCGGCGACGACGACGCCTTTCGGGCCGCCATGGGCGGGAAGGTGACCTACTTGCTCGGCCAGCCAGGCAGGGCGGAGAATATCTACGAGCGGGACCGGGGCCCCACGCTCGAAATCTACGCGCCGATCACGGATGGGGCCGAAGTCGTCGGGGTGCTCGAGCTTTACGAGGCGCCGAGGGACTTGTTCGCCCAGATCGCGAATATTTCCCGATTCATATGGCGCATGGTCGTCCTGACCGGGGCGGCGATCTACTCGATCCTCTTCCTGATCTTCTACCGATCCCACAAAGTGCAGACGAAGGCGAGGCTGGAGGCGAGCGAGACGCAGGACGTCACGATCTACGCGCTCGCCCGCCTCGCCGAGCTGCGGGATCCGGAGACGGGTACGCACATCGAGCGGACGGCGAGCTATGTCCGCATTCTCGCCGAGGACCTGAAGCGGCTTCCGCAATTCAAGGGCTACCTGACCCCGGGCTACATCGAGGGTCTGGTCAAATCGGCGCCGCTCCACGACATCGGGAAGGTCGGCGTTCCCGACGCGATTCTGTTCAAGCCCGGGAAGCTGACCGACGACGAGATGAGGATCATGCAGACGCACTGCGAGCTCGGGGCGAAATTGCTGAGCAGCGCCCAGCGGAAGCTGAAATTCCAGTCCTTCCTGACCATAGCGATCCAGCTCACGATCGGCCATCACGAGAAATGGAACGGGACGGGCTATCCGCAGGGATTGTCGGGCGACAGGATCCCGCTCTCGGCCCGGCTCATGGCCATCGCGGACGTGTACGATGCCCTGCGCGCGAAGCGGCCCTACAAGGCGGCCTTAGAACACGAAGAATGTGTCCGGATGATCCAGCGCGAGCGCGGGGAGCACTTCGACCCGCGGGTCGTCGACGCCTTCGTGAAGCGCCAGCAGGACTTTCGCCGCGTGTCGGAGGAGTCTAGACGCTGAACCTCCCTATCATCTCCTCCATCCGGGAGATCGCCATCCTCGTCCCCTCGACGACGGCGCTGCCGCGTCTTGCGTTGCCTTCGATGCCGCCCGCGCCGGTCGCCATCTCGTCTACCCTGGTCCTGATCTCGGACGAGATCCCGCGAAGCCGATCCATCTCCGCGAGGATGGTCTCGTTGCCTGAGCCCATCTCGACCGAGCCGCTGCGCACCTGCGCGGTGATGTCGTTCATGGTCTTCAGCGCCTCGAGGACTTGCGACGAGCCCGTGCGCTGCTCCGCCATCGCCGCGCTGATCTCCTTCACCAGACTCTCGGTCTCGGAGATCTTCGACGCGACGAGGTCGAAGGACCGCTCGGACTCCTTGGATGCGTCGACGACCTCGCGAATCGCCGCCTGGACGCTGTTGAGGTCCCGGCCGATCGAGGCCGACTGACCGGCAGAGGTCTCCGAGAGGCGCCGGATCTCGTCCGCCACGACGGCGAAGCCTCTGCCGTACTCGCCCGCGTGCGCAGCCTCGATCGCGGCGTTCATCGCGAGCAGATTGGTCTGCGAGGCGATGCCCGCGATCACCTTGTTGGCCTCGCGCAGCGCGTCCGAGCGCTCCGAGATCTGCGCGATCCTGTCGACGGCCGCGGCCTGCTTCTCTTTCCCGGCCTCGGAGGCCTCCGAGAGCGAATCGAACTGGCCCGCGAGCCTCTCGGTCGACGCGGTCACCGCGTTGATGTTCCCGATCATCTCCTCGATCGAGGCCGAGGCCTCGTCGATGCTGGTCGTCTGTTCCGAGATCACGCCCTCGAGGGACTCGATGCTCCGGGATATCTGGGCGACGGCGCTCGACGATTGCTCGACGCAGGCCGCCTGCTCCTGGGACCTATCCCTCACGGTAACCAGAGCGCCCGCGATTTTCGAGACCTCGCTCGCCGTCTCGCTTACCGCCGATCCTAGCTCGTCGCTGTTGCCGCTGAGATCGGTCTGCGCCTTCTTGAGATTCGCCACGATCTCCCTGAGCTTGCCCAGGAAGGCATTGAAGCTCCTTATGAGCTCGCCCAGTTCGTCGGATCGCGTTATCGCTATGGTCTTCGTCAGGTCGGCGTCGCCGGCCGAGAGGTCGCGGAAGCTTTCGGCGGTCTTCGCGATGGGCTTGCCGATCGAGCGGGCGATTGGTATGGACCCGAGGGTAACGACGAGCAGGGCGGCCGCGATGGAGATGAGCATGATCGATTTCAGCGTTCCGTTCTCCGCGAGGGCGCCTTGCTCCCTCTGCTCGCCGATCTTCGCCTGAAGCTCCATCACCTTGCCCAAGGCATCGACGGCGGCGGCCCCATAGACGTTCGTGTACTGCGCCCGATACTCGGCCGCCTCCTGCAGCCGTCCCGCTTCGTACAGATCGAACCAGTGACTACGTGCCTGAATGTACTTGGGGAATACCTCCTCCCATTGCCTCAGCCGGTCTTTCTCCTCGGGACTGCGCAATCCTGCGCCGTATGCTTTGATGCTGTCCTCTGCCTGCTGAATCCATCGCGGCCCCGCCTCGAGTATCCTGGGATGCTCCTTCTTGTCGAGGATGATGAACTGCGCGACTCCGAAGCGAAGCTCCCACATGGCCCGCTCCGTATTGGAAAGCTGAACGCCGGCACTTACCTGGTCGTCGTACTCGGCCATTATGCGCTCCGTGGAGGCATCCTTGATCCATTCGAGAATTCCGAGCGCGGCCAAGAGCGCTATCAGGGAACCGCAGGCAAGGTAAAGCTTGGTGCTTATGCGCATGCAGCTAATATTGCGAAAACCTTCCTCATCGGCAACATGCCCGATATTAAAATAGCGATAGAAAATCCGATCGCCGAGTCCGGGAACAGCCCCGAGGCGAACCGTCTCCAGCGTCTGCGCTTATCATATATAGAGCTTGTCTAATCCGATTAAAGTGGTAAGATGCCATTAATAAGCTCGGTACATGCAGTTATCGGCTCTTGTACCTGCGTGGGGGAAGATCAGCATGGGCGCAAAAACCGTTCTTCTCGTCGAAGACGAGGCCATAATCGCGTTGGCCGAGGCCGCGGCGATACGGCGCGCCGGCTACGACGCTCTTATCGTCGGTTCCGGAGAAGACGCGGTCGGAGAGACGCTCGGCAATACGGCGATCAGCCTTGTTCTCATGGACATCAACCTCGGGGCGGGGATCGATGGGACGGAGGCGGCGCGGCGGATTCTCGCCGAGCGGAACGTGCCCATAGTCTTCCTGACGTCGCACTCCGAGCGGGAAATGGTGGAGAAGGTTCGAGGCATAACTCGCTACGGATATGTAATAAAAAATTCTGGCGACTTCGTCTTGCAGGCTTCCATCGAGATGGCCTTCGAGTTGTTCGAAGCGCTCGAGCGGCTGAAGGATAAGGAGGCGGCGCTCGCGCAAGAGCAATACCTGCTTCATGCGCTATTGGACGGCAGCACGGATTACATCTATTTCAAGGACCGCGAAAGCCGCTTCATCAGGGCCAGCGCGGCGCTCGCCGGATCGTTCGGCATAGGCGATCCGGCGGACCTGATCGGAAAGACCGACTTCGAGCTCTTCTCGGAGGAGCATGCGCGGCAGGCCTTCGAGGATGAGCAGGCGATCATCCGGACCGGGGAGCCGATAAGCAAGGAGGAAAAGGAGACGCGGAGCGGCCGTCCCGACGCATGGGTGTTGACGAACAAGATGCCATTGCGCGATCGACTCGGGAGCATCGTCGGCATCTTCGGGATTTCCATGGACATAACGAAGAGAAAGCTGGCCGAAGAGCGCGCGGACTACCACCTTCGCCTCTACGATACGCTCAGCAAGATCAACAGGGCCATCGTCTACGCCGGACAGCGGGGCGAACTCTTCGAAAAGATTTGCGAAACGATCGTAGTCGCCGGAAAATTCCGAACGGCATGGATCGGCCTCCTGGACGAGAGTCGCGGAGTGCTCGATCGGATGGCGCGCGCCGGACAGGAGGGCGACCTCTCGCGGAGCGATATGGACAACTACAGCGTGGAGGCGCAGGCGAGGAGCCCCATCGGCACGGCGATCCGAACGGGGAAGGTGGTTTTGTACGAAGATCCGACGAATCCCGATCGGGCGAAGCGCCGGACGGTCGATCATCGTTCATCCGCGGCTATACCCTTCGGCGTAAAGGGAGCAGGAATCGGAGTATTGAATATCAGCGCTACCGAAAGCGGATACTTCACTCAAGAGGAACGGTGGATGCTCGAGGAAATCGGGGCGGACATCTCCTTCGCGCTGGAAAAGATGAACCTGGAGATCGAGCGAAAAAGGCCCGATGAGGATAAAACGGAGGAGGCGGATACTCGATAGTGAAGGGCTTCCCGGGGAGGCCTTCGCGGCTCCCTTCGGCGGACGCTCCTCGACGTGCGAGGCCCCTCCGCGCGAGGGCCGGCCGTTGCTCACGTCTCCGAGGCTTGGTCCCGCGCGGTCTTGAAGCGACTGACCTCGCCGTCGAGTCTGGCGCTCCCCGTCCCGACGCCTTCCGCGAATTGACTCACCGCCCTGATCGAAACTCCGATATCGTCGATTCCCTTGGTGATCTCGGAAATGTTGGAGGCGACTTCGTTGGATATCCGGCTGATGTCCTCGGTCATGGTCCTTATCTCGGTCGAGCCGTCGTCCATGGCCTTCGAGCCCGACTTGACCGTGACCGACCGGTCCTGCAGATCCACCATCGCCGCGAGGATCTGCTTGCTGCCCAGCTCGATCTCGCCGATGCTGCCGTTTATCTCCGCCATGGCCTTCGAGACCTCGCCGATCTTGCCGTCGATGACGGCGAAGGCACGACTGGTCCCCTCGTTCGCGACGGCGGCCTCGTCGATCTTGGCGACGATGACCTTTATGGACTCCGCGATATCGCGCGAGCTTTTGCTCGAGGCTTCGGAGAGCTTCCGAATCTCGTCCGCGACCACGGCGAAGCCGCGGCCCGCGTTCCCGGCGTGGGCGGCCTCGATCGCCGCGTTCATGGCGAGGAGGTTGGTCCGCGAGGCGATGCCCTGGATCACGCTGGCCATCTCGCGGATGACGCCGATGTTCTGCGGTATTTCGGCGATCTTTACGGAGGCCGTCTCGAAGACCCTGCGTCCGCGCTCCGCCTCCTCGACGAGATCGTCGGCCGACGCGCGATTCTTCTCGGTGACTCGGCTCATGTTCTCCAGCGAGGACAGCATCTCGGTGACCGAGGCCGTCGCCTCCTCCACCATGGCGCTCTGGCCTTCGATCTGCGCGTTCAGGTCGGAGATGCCGGACAATATCTTCTTGACGGACCCCGTCGACTGAATGATGCGGCTATCCATGCTCTCGACCTGCCGGCTGATCGACATCGTGTTCGCCTGGATCTGGGTGGTCGAGCTCGTGGCCTCGTTGGCCGCGTCGATCAGCCTGTCCTTGGCCTCGAGGTTCGCCGAGGATATCTCCTTGATATGGAAGATCGAGGTCGACATCTCGTCGAGGAAGCGATTGAGGTCGCTGGCAAGCGTGCCGATCTCGTCGCGCGAAGCGAGCTCGGCCCGTTCCGATAGGTCGCCTTCCTTGAGATAGGCCATGTGGCGGCCGATGCCCACGACGGACTTGGCGATGCCGCCGGCGAAGAGGAGCGCGCCGCATATCGTCAGGCCGATGATGACCGCGACGACTATCGCCGCCGTGACGAGGGCCCTCGAGCGGGCGGCCGATATTTCGCGGTCGATGAGCGAGTACTGTTCCGAGATGGTATCCGTCGAGGCGCTCAGGGAGCTATGCATGATCTCGACGTCGGTCAGGAAGGTCTCGATGTGCTGCGCGGCGACCGCGACGAGGGGCGTCTTCTCGGGCAGGAACTTCGACGTATAGACCTGGGGGATGCGGAAGGCGTCGACGAAATAGAACAGCGCCATCGCGTCGGTCTTGACGGCTTCGTAATCGCTGTTCAGCTTCAGGAGCTGCTTATCCTTCAGCTGCTTGAGGTTGTCGATGATCTCTATGGCGTTCTTGACCTGTTTGTCTATCGTAGGAAGGACCGTGATGCGGCTCAAATTACGGAATGCGTCATCGACTTTCTTGCCGGTGGCGTCGAATTCCTCCCGCGCGCCCACCATGCGCGCGAAGGGAAGCCGGTTCAGCGCGGTCTGCTGATAGTTGATCGCGTCCGCCAATTGTATGAAATAGGCCTTCTCGATCTCCATCCGGTCGACGGGAGCGAGGAGGATGGCATAGAGCGCGGCGGAGATCCCGAACAGCGCGCAGATACCCAGGATGAGCAGAATCAGCTTGACGCGTATTTTCATGGTACCTGCCTCTCCATCATGGTCTCCTAGCCGGATATTCGGCGTCTTAAAGCATAAGGTATTCTAATCCGAAATGCTCGATTGCGGAACGAGGATTCCGGTGGCGGCCCGATTCTGCCGGGATCCGGCGACCTCTCTGGGCCGCTTGCTGCGCGAAATACCGGCGAGCCTCCGCCAGACGGAGCGGCTCTTCGCGACCGAGGACTACGTTTCGTGGCTGCGGGCGGGCAATGAGTACTGGCGCGCGGCGTATTGAAAAGGGGAGGCCCATTCCTCGATGATGCGCAAATCGGACTAGACTCGCCTGTCGTACAAGTCATCCTTGAATGTGATGCGGAACTCCGTCCCGCCCCGCTTCTATACGGAGATCGAGCCGTGCAGTTGATGGGTGACGAGGAGGTTCACGAGCCCCAGACCATATCCTGTCTGCCCCTCGATTTCGAACCCATCCGGAATTCCTACGCCGTCGTCCGAGAACACTACTTGGATCGTCCCGTCGTCGGTCCGGGAGAGCCTGATCGCGATGTTGCCCGAGCGGTCGCGAGGGAAGGCGTGATGCAGGCTATTGATGAGCAATTCGTTCATCACCAATGCGATAGTCTGGGCGGATTCGAGGAGGACGGGCACCGCCTCAAGCTCTGTCGAGAGTCGCACCTCATTGGCCTTGCCCGCGTCCGAGATGGTCTTGACGGTCAGATCCGCCAGGTATTCCCCGAGGTCGATGCGGGAAAGGTCCCTGCTCTGGTACAGCTTCTCGTGGACGAGGGCCATGGCCATGATACGCTGCCGCAAGGCTTCGGTAAAATCGCCGAGCGATTGCTCGGGATGGGCGGAGGCCTGTATCGACATCATCGAGGCCAGGATGAGCATGTTGTTTTTCGTCCGATGATAGAGCTCGGCGAGCAGGGTCTCTTTCTCCCGCAGGGCCTGGCGAATGCGATCCTCGGCCAGCTTCTGATCGGTAATGTCGGTGAGTATCCCGAGTAGGCAACGCTCCCCGCCCAGATCGACGAGCTCCATGGACGCGAGCAGGCTCCGGAGGCTTCCGTCTTTGCGGCGCGCGACCATTTCGGCATTCTCGATATGGGCCTTCTCGCGGAGCTCGCGAGTCACCTCGGATCGGATCGCCGAGACCCACAAGCGAAGCTCTTCGGTGGTACGTCCGATAAGCTCCGCTCTTTCGTAGCCCAACAGGCGGAGGAATGCGTCATTGACATCGAGGATTGCGCCGTCGTCGAGCCTGCTGATGCCGATCGCGGCGGGGCTGGCGTGGAAGACGGTGGAAAATCGCCGTTCGCTTTCGCGCAGCTCGTTCGCGACGCGCTTTATCTCGGTGATGTCCCGTCCCACCACGACCGAGCCGACGATGTCGCCGCTCTCGGAGCGGATGGGGGAGAAGCTGTAGCTGCCGACCCATGCCTCGCCCGTGTCTTTGCGGCGCAGCGAATACTCGACGGCGCTGCCGATCTCGCCCCGAAGCGCCCGGGGAACGGCCCAATCATCCAAAGGCGCGGGTCTCCCGTCGGCCGTGAACACTTCCAGGAACTCGGAATACTCCGCCAGCGTCGTGGCGCATTCCTTCTTGCTCTTGAACTTGTGAAAGGTTGCGAAAGCCTCGTTGAAATCGATGAAGCGCGCCTCGCGATCGGAAATGAACACGGCATCGGTCATGCTCTCGAGGGCGCTCTGCAGCTTGGTTTTGTCCGCGAGCGCCTCCGCCTCGGCGGTCCTGCGGTCCGTGATGTCCTGGATGATGACGAGGAAGTAGGCGGGCCTCCCGCCCTGATCGAGGACGAGGGAGGCGGTGAAATTTACCCACGCATCCGGGCGGCCGCTCCGCGAGCGGCGCCGCTCTATCGAAAAGGTCTGAACCGCCCCCGAAGCGAGACTGTCGAATCGGGACTCCAAGTCGCCGTCTTCGTCGAAGCGCAGGACCTCGGGGAGCGAGGCATTGCGCAGCGCTTCGACCGAACGCCCGAAAATGTCGCAAAGCCGCTGGTTGACGCGCAGGAGGCGTTTATCGAGGCCGACGATCGCCAGGCCGATTTCCGCCTGCTCGAACATGGCCCGGAAGCGGTGCTCGCTCATTTTCAACGCGTCGATCGCCTGAGCCCGCTTCCGCTCCCGGTCCATGGCGTCCAGAGAATATCCGATGCCGGTCACGACTTCCCGGAACAGGATGCGCTCTTCGGAGTCCGCGGATTGAGAATCGTGAAGCGATACGACCAGCATGCCGAAGGTCTGTCCTTCGTGGCGGAGCATGCCGATAAGGACTGCCGACCCGCCGTGGTTGTCCGCGAAGACGCAATCCCGGCAATCCAGCCGAGTATTGTGGATCGTCACGAGATCGGGAGCGGCCGCCGCCTGGCCGTAGCACGAGGGGTAGATGCCCCTCTCCATCCGCTCGCGCATTGCGTCGAAGATCTTGCCCACTCGCGATTCGGCGACGAAATGGACAGTCCCCGACTTGTCCTGGAGAAAGCCCCAGGCCGAGCGGTAGCCATAGCTCTCGGTCAGGATACTGCACGCGTTCTCGAGCAGGGCGTCCTCGTTCTTCGCGGTGGCGATGAGGGCGTTGATGGAGCGCATAGCCGCGAGAACATTTGTGAGATGTCGATCCGCCACTTCGATCCGCTTCGTGGAGGTGATGTCTTCGCTGTAGATCAGGATGCCGCCGACCTCCCCCTCGGCCGCGTGCCACGGATGGATAGACCAGCGAAGCCATTGCAGGCTCCCATCCGCCCGCTTGAAGCTGTCTTCGTCGGCTCTGACGGTCTCGCCGGCCAGAGCGCGACGGTGCGCCGCCTTCCAGTCTTCCCCGATCTCGGGGAAGACGTCGTAGTGGCATTGGCCTATGATATTCCTATCGCCCAAACCGTAATCCCGCCTCCAGCGTTCACTGGCCGCGAGGTAGCGCATTTCTATATCGAACATGGCGAAGGCGATGGGCGCCGACTGGACGAAGGTTCTTAACTCTCGTCCGCGTTCGACCGGGAAGGATATATCCACCATTTTCCCCTAGTGCTCGAAACGCCTGACCTGCCCCTCGAAACTTGATTGAATCCGTGCATTGCTTCGGCGGCGGGAGCTTAGGAGTACAATTAGACCGAGTTTCCTCCGATGGACGCCGATCCGGCCATTCGTACCGAATAGGCCGTCTCCATCTTCAATTCTATATCGGCCGGACCTTGCGTCAAGGAAATTCCGATGTCGCCATATGGCAAGCTCGTTCGAAGCCATTATCCTCGATGGTTGCCCGGTCGTTTCGGGGGGACGCCGAACTTGGCAGTTATCCCTGACAGTTTACCTTCCAATATCGTATCTTCATCCCATGTCGGAAAGATATCTCGATGCCGAAACGACCAACTTCATGATGGCCATAGGCCTCCAGAGGCGGCGAGTGCGGGCGGCGGTCGCCTCGCAGGACCTTTCCTGGACCCGGACCACCATGCTGGCTCGCCTCGACAAGGACGGGCCGGCGACCACCGTCGCGGCGCTGGAGAGGCTGGGTCTCGTGACGCGCAAGCCGCACCGGACCGACGACCGCCAGTTGATCGTAGCGCTCACGGCCAAGGGCGCAGCCCTACGCAAGAAGGCCAGGGACGAGAAGCGGACCTGGCTGGCGCAGGCAGTCGCCGCGCTCGACAGGCAGGACCGAAAGACCCTGTTCGCGGCCGGGGAAATAATCAAACGCCTGGTGGGAAACGAACCGCGATAAAGGCGGCCATGGCGATAGCGAAGCAGCCAGGCCAATTTTACGGGCTCTTCGAGAAGCTCGCCCGGATAGCGCCTCTACGGCTTCCCGAGCAGGCCTAGTCGCGCCAAACTCTCGGCCGTCGCGACGATCGCGTCCTCGTTCGAGCGCGGGGACCAGCCGAGGAGGCGCCTGGCCTTCTCACTGCTGGCGTTCTTGGCCCTGCCCAGCTCGGGCACGATCTGCCTGAGCGACGGATCGAACAGCGAGGCGAGCCGCACCATCCAGTCCGGCAGCACCCTGGTCGGTACCCTCCCCGCCGAGTCGCCCATGCGCGCCCTGAGCACGCGGGCTATCTCCGGCATGGTCATGGAGTCGCCGGCGGACGCCAGGAACCGCTCGCCCTTGGCGGCGGGATCGGTCATCGCGCTCAGGTGCAGATCGGCTACGTCCCGGACGTCGACTATGCCGAAGGACAGGTTCGGGATACCAGGGACGGTGCCGTCCATCAGTCGCTTCACGAGCTGGATGGAGGTCGAGAAATCGGGCCCGAGCACCGGCCCCAGTACGCCGACCGGATTGACGACCGAGAGCTCCAAGGCGCGGCCCTCCTTGGCGACGAAATCCCAGGCCGCGCGCTCCGCCAAGGTTTTGGATTTCGCGTAGGCGCCGACGCCGCCTCCCTTCGGGTCGGTCCAGTCCTCCTCGGAGAAGGGCCGATCCCCGGGCTCATGGCCGTAGCCGATCGCCGCGAAGGAGGAGGTCAGCACGACTCGCCTGACACCGGCGTCCCTGGCGGCCCGCAGGACGCGCAGCGCGCCCTCCCGGGCCGGGATGACGAGTTCGTCCTCGTGGCGCGGCGTGTTCAAGGGGAAGGGCGACGCGACGTGGAGCGCGAAGTCGCAGCCGGCGAGGGCCTCCCGCCAGCCTTCATCGGACATGAGGTTCGCGGCGGCGAAGGAGAGCTCCCCTTTCGGCTCCGCGCCCCCGGCCTTCAGCATCGAGCGCACCCCGGCTTCGCGCCCGAGCGAGCGCAGGGTCGTGCGCACGCGATAGCCGGCGCCAAGGAGCCGCAGGATGCAGTGCGCTCCGATGAATCCCGATCCGCCCGTGACGAGGACCAATTCGCCGCTCATTTTCCTCTCCTCCCCCGCGAGAGCGGGGCTTCCAACGATCGCTCGAGGACAAAGATACCTCCGGCCCGGGGTTTCGTCATCGGGAACGGTCGGCCCGCCGGACGCGCCGGCGCGATGAGGAAGAAGGAGAGCGATGGAAAGATTACAAAATTCCGGCCGGCAGCGGGATCGGCGCAGGGCATGCGGCGTTCAGACGCGGGAATCACCGGGGAAAGGGCCGCGTATCATGATTATCGCCATTTATTCAAGCCCCGATAGTCGATGGACACCCGCGCTCGCAGGTATTGACTAGTTCCGAGGCATCCGCGATCCTTTTTCGCAGGCATCCTAGAAAATGCCGAAGGGAGTTCTCATGACCAAGCCTATTGTCCTAAGTCTGCTCGTCCTTCTCGCCCTCTCGGGCGTCGGGGCGCAGTCCCTCGTCATCGGCTTCAACGAGGGCAACGCGGAGCCTTATGCCTTCATATCAAATAACGCGCTGACGGGCGGCATAATCAAGGATATCGGAGACGCCGTCGGGAAGCAGCTCGGCGTCCCGGTAGAGTACAGGATATCCACGCGCAATCGCATCGAAGGCGAGCTCAAGGCGGGGACCGTCCATGTCCTCCCCATTTTCAATCCCGGCTGGACGGCGACCCCGAAGGACTACGCGTGGACGCCCGTGCTCTTCCCCGAGACGAACATCTTCGTCGTGGCCAAGGCCAGGCCCATCGCGATCAAGAGCTTCGACGATCTGAAGGGCAAGCGGATAGGCACCATCCTCGGCTACTTCTATCCGACTCTCGATCCCTACTTCAAGAAGGGCGATATGGTCCGGGACGACGCGAACAACCTCCAGCAGAATCTGGACAAGCTCAGGGCCGGCCGCATCGATGCAATCATCGATTCCAGCATCATCCTCGGCTACAAGCTCAAGGGGAGCCTCGGGGCCGATTTCCAGGCGTCCAGCTTCGTCGCGGCCAGCCAGGACATCTACTTTGGCATCTCGAAGAGCACGCCCCTCAATGCCGACAAGGTCATAGCCGCCTTCGATAAGGTCAAGGCGAGCGGCGAGGTCGACGCCATACTGAAGAAGTACCGCTAAGCCATCTGCCGGGACGAGAGCAGGCATTCCGCGGAATGCCTGTTTTTCGATTCCCGGACCGGCCCGCTACAGGGGAAAGAGCGATAATAATATGGAAGCCCAGAAATCAGGACGCGACACCCGACTGAGCTCGAGATTCGTAAGCCTCGCGGTCATAACCGTCACCCTGGTCCTCGTCGCGGCCGGCGTGCTCCAGTACCTCTCGGTCCAGCGTCTGTACTCGTCGTTGATGGAGGAGACCATCTCGAATACGGCCGAGCGGCTCTCGGTCAACCTGGCGATACCGGTCTGGAATATCAGCAAGGACCAAACCGAGGCGATCCTGGCGATCGAGATCAAGCAGGCGGCCGTCCAGGCGATCACCGTCCATATGACCGGCGAGACGGCGCTCTTCACCGGGCTCATGAACTCGGGCGGCAAGATAGTGCCGGTCGACGCGGAGAGCTCAGTGCCCCCGGGACTCATAAAGAGGGAATTCATCGTCTCCAAGGACGACAAGCCGATCGCGGGCGGGAGGCTGTACTACAGCCGGGCGGCCATGATGGCCGTCCTGAGGTCCCAAATACTCCAGACCGTCGTCCAGACGCTCGTGACCGACATCCTCCTGACGATAATCATCGCCATCATCCTCTCCTCCCTCGTCACGAAGCCTCTCGATCGGATCACGAGGATGGCGGGCGAGCTCGCCGACGGCAGGCTGAGGCTCGAGGCGGACGGAAAGCTTCTGGCCCGGCGGGACGAGATCGGGAAGCTCGCCCGGCGCTTCTCCGACATGGCCGCGAGACTCCTCGACGTGATCGTCAAGGTGCAGGATTCGGCGGATATCCTCGCGCGGGGATCGCGGGAACTGCGGGAATCCTCCGAGCAGATGGCCCAGGGCGCCAATTCCCAGGCGGCCGCCGCCGAGGAAGTCTCCACCTCCATCGAGGAGATGAGCGGGAGCATCAAGCAGACGGCCGACAACTCGTCGCGCACCGAGAAGATCGCGGTCAAGGCCGCCAAGGATACCGAATCGGGGAGTAACGCGGTCATGCAGACTGTCGCCTCTATGAAGGAAATCTCCGAGCGAATCCTGATCATCGAGGAAATCGCGCGCCAGACCAACCTCCTCGCCCTCAACGCGGCCATCGAGGCGGCGCGGGCGGGCGACGCGGGCCGGGGCTTCGCGGTGGTGGCCTTCGAGGTCCGCAAGCTCGCGGAGAGGAGCCAGGCAGCGGCCACCGAGATTTCCCAGCTCTCGGAGAAGAGCATGAGCGTCGCGGAAGCCGCCGGCACCAGCCTCAAGCTCATCACCCCCGACATCCAGAAGACGGCCGAGCTCGTCCAGGAGATAAGCGCGGCGAGCGGCGAGCAGAGCACCGGGACCTCTCAGATCACGAAGTCGATCACGCAGCTCGACGCCGGCATCCAGGCGAACGCGGCGAGCGCGGACCAGATAGCCGGGATCACCCACGGCATCGCAGACCAGGCCGAGAAGCTCAGGTCCGCCATCTCCTTCTTCCGGACGGGGACCGCGGACAGGGGCGGGGCGCGATCGGAGACGGGCCTGCAGGTGGTCGAGGGCGAGCCGGAGGACATGGAGTAGAGGCTCGGGGAAGGGGAAAGGATGGCCGTTCGCATCGTCAGACTCGGAAGTCCTCGCGCGCCGGGCGAAGGCACCCGGATAGGTACGGTCCGCCGTCCGCCTCGCGGCGTGCCCAAGGACGAGTTCGCGTCGCGAGACTGGTACGACGTGTGGCTCCCCGACCTCGCGCCCTCGCTCGAGACGATGAAGCTCGGTCGAGCCGCCGCCACGCCCGCGCAGTGGGCCGCCTTCGTCAGGAAGTACCGCTCCGAGATGGCGAAGCCCGGCAACAGCCGCGTCATCGAGCTTCTGGCCGCCCTGTCCCGCCACGGCGACTTCTCGGTCGGCTGCTATTGCGAGAGCGAGGCTCACTGCCACCGCTCGGTGCTGCGCGAGCTTTTGGTCGAGAACGGCGCCCTGGTCTCCGCTTGAGCGTAGTACGAAAGAGCTTTCTTCCCCTCGGAGCAGTGGTCGCCCTTTTCGCGGCCATGGCGTAGGTCCGGCAGAACCGACTATACCATCCTTGATTTTTGGATCGGAGTCCCCACACTTTTGTGAAGACAGGCTCGCTCATTGGCAACCGAAGCTCATGATTTTCTAATCTCGTCCTAATGTCTTTTTCGCTTAAATACCTGCTCCGCCTCCCTATCATGGCCCCATGACGTATCTGAGGATCAGGTGATGAACGCGACCTTGCCGGAGGACTGGCAACCCGCGCTCTCGAAGCTCGAACACGCCTTCCAGCCCATCGTCTCTCTCGCGGACGGAGGAGCCTATGGCTACGAGGCCCTCCTGCGCGGTTGGGAACTCGCCGGATTCAGCAGCATCGCGGATGTCTTCGATCGAGCTAATGCCGACCGCTGCCTCTACGCCCTCGATCTGGAGCTCAGGCGCAAGGCCTTCACCGCCTTCTCGGCCGCTCGCCTCGGCAATGCCAAAATATTCTACAATCTGGATATACGCCTTCTCCAGATGCCCGACTATTCCACGGGAAATACCCTTCTCATCGCTGAGGAAATCGGCCTCGCCCCAGCGCGCATCGTCCTCGAGCTCTCGGAGCTCCATGAAGCCGACGGACAGTCGGGATTCGACGGCGTCATAGCCGCCTACCGCGATCAAGGCTTCCGAATCGCGCTCGACGACTTCGGCTCGGGCTATGCCGGCCTCAAGCTCCTCCACCGGGCCAAGCCGGACATCGTGAAGATCGACCGCTATTTCATCGCGGGCTCGGCGGACGAGCCCCAGAAAGCGGCCTTCCTCGGAAAGATCGCGAGTCTGGCGCACCTGATGGGAATCCCGGTGGTGGCCGAGGGCGCGGAGACCGAGCACGAACTCAGGCTCTGCGCCGAAGCGGGCTGCAATTTCGTCCAGGGCTTCTACATCGCGCGACCGAGTATCGGTGGCGCAGGCCTCGAGACGAGATACTCCGCGGCGGCGATCCGGCGCAGCGAGCGCCGGACGCTTCTGGGCGCCGGGACCGTAGACGCAGGCTGCGAGACGGCAGTCGAGCCGGTCCCGCTCAGTGCCGGTTTCGAGGAAGTGCTTTGCCGTTTCCGCGCCGATCCAGAGCTTTCCTTCCTCGCCGTCGTGAACAGCGAGGAAGAGCCGGTCGGCGTATATCGGGAGCGGGACTTTCGACAGTACGTCTACTCTCCCTTCGGCCGGCTCCTCTTCGAGCGCCACATGGCCGGGAGGGGGGCCGAGGCCCTCCTCGCGAAGGCCCCCGTAGTCGCCCTCGGGTCGGAGCTGGCCAGGGTCGTCGAGCTCTTCGGCGCGGACTTGGTCGGCTGCGGCGCAGTGCTCACTCTGGAGGGGCGCTACGCGGGCATACTCACCGCGCAGAAGCTCCTGAGCCTCGTGGCCAGGCGCGAGCTCGCGGAGGCCCTGGACCAGAACCCGCTCACGAGAATGCCCGGGAACCTCAAGGTAGACGAAGTGTGCTCGGCCCGCCTCGCGGATCCCGGTGCGGGAGTAGCCTTCGCAAGCCTCGATTTCGACGACTTCAAGGCATTCAACGACTGCTATGGCTTTCGCAACGGCGACCGCGTCATCGTGCTCTTCGCCGATATCCTCAAGTCCGCCATTCGGCGACCCTCCGGCTTCGCGGGCCATATGGGAGGCGACGATTTCTTCGTAAGCCTGAGAGCCGCGAGCGAAGAGGAGGCCCTCGAGCCCATCATCGAGGCGGCCTCGCGATTCGCCCGCGAAGCCGCCTCGTTCTATTCGCCGGAGGACAGGAAGCGCGGCTGGATACTCGGGAAGGACCGCAGGGGTAGGGTGCGTCGCGTGCCTCTCATGACCGTGAGCATAGCGGCGGTCTTCGTCCGGCCAGATGCCCGAATGAACCTGGAAGCCCTCTTCGATGCGCTCGCTGACCTCAAGCGGGAGGCCAAGTCCGCGGCGGCCCATCGGGCCGTCCGCGTCGTCGGTCCGACGGCCGTCGCGTGAATTACCTTACCGAGCCGTACGAGAACCAGCGGACGACGCCGACCTTGTTGTGGGCCCCGTTATAGATCATGCCGCCGTTCCAGTACTCGAGCGCGGCGATCAGGCTGTTGCCGCCGTCATCCTCGGAGCTCTTCGGCCCTCGGTAGCTCGCGAGGCTCAAAAAGGTATCGAAGTCCCTCTCGAAGAGCGCGGTCTGCCGGCGAAGGTAGAAATCGTTCCATTCGTCCAGATCGGTGAAGCCCGCGCCCTCGTCCTCCACGATGAAGCGGGCGCGGTTGCGGAGGTCGTAGCTGACCGTCAGCTTCTTGGACGGATCGCATCGGTTGCCGTGTTTGATCCCGTTCTTTATCAGCTCGGAGAGCTGCTGTTCGAGGAGGTTCTGTTCCAGGAACGCGGACGGGCAGTCGGCGAGTACCTTCGCGGTATATTCCCGCACTCTCGAGTACTCGCTCGGGAACTCGACGCGTTTCATGCCCTGGGCATCGAAGAGTTCGTTTCGATCGTCGACGATGAGCTGGCGCGCAATGAGCGAGTTCATGGCTTCCCTCCCCGTGGTTTCTCCTCTATGGTCGACTTCCGTGAAAAAACGATGAGGGTTCAAAAAAAAATAAGACCAGGCGCGTTTTTTAACCTCGGCTTAACGAGACGGAGCGGCTGTTCCCGCGCGACGCGAATCGCGGAGCGCTTTTCATGCTATACTCGAAGAGGGCGACACGATGCCGGAAGATCTAATGCTCCTTTTTTGGAAGATGCTCGCCGAGGACGACGGACTCGTCGAGCGCCTGAGGAAGGTCGGCCTATTCGCGATGGACTACCGGAGCGGATGGTCCCGGCGAAGCGCAGTCATGGAGCAGCTCGGCCATGATCCTCTGAGAATGGGCGCCGAGGCCTTCGAGGCGCTCATCCACGCGAAGGATCGAGAGCGCTGCGCCTCGCTCTGGCTCATGGCCCGGCGCGGCGATGCGGACGAATTCTCGGCCACCTACCGTATCATGAGCGCTCGGGGAGAATGGCATTGGATCAAATCCAGATGGGCCGTGCTCCGGCGAACGCCCGAGGGCGATATCGCCCTCCTCGTCGGCGTAGACGAGGAAATAACGGCGGATAAGGAGATCGAAGAGGACCTCCGGTCGCAGATCGTCGAAGCGGACCAGCGATTCGGCCTCGCCGAGGCGCTCAGGGCGGCGGGACTGGCCGCCACGGCATCGCTCGACATCTCGGCGACCATCTCCAACGTCCTTCAGCAAGCCCAGCTCTGCGTGCCTTTCAATGAGGCCGCAGTCTACTCCTGTTCCGCGAACGAGCTCAATCTCATCGGAGTGTATCCCCGCGAGAAAGCCGCCGCCGATCGCCCGGTGCACGGCTCGTCGAGCCCGATCTGGGAAGTGGTGAGCACGAAGTGTCCTCGCCTCGTCGATAGGACCGCTTCGGACGCGCTATTCTCTCAGCCCGAGCTTTTCGAGGACTACAGATCCTGGATCGGCATCCCGCTCATCCATCGGAGAGCGCTGCTCGGCGTGCTCGAGCTCTGGAACGCCGAAGCGGGCGAGTTTCGGAGCGACCATCTCTGGCCGGCGATGGCCTTCGGCGACATTCTGGCCGTCGAGCTGTCCGCGGAAGGGAAATACCGCGATCTCGTGATCGAAGCGAGCACCGATCCGCTCACCGGTCTCCTGAGCCGAAGGGGCTTCGACCGCCTCGGCTCCGAGCTGCTCGCGCGCCTCGCCGAGAAGGGCCAGCCGATAGCCCTGATCCTCGCTGATATCGACCATTTCAAATCGTTCAACGATCGCTTCGGGCACCTCAAGGGCGACGAGGTCCTCCGCGAAGTCGCCAAGGTGCTGAAAAAAGGAGTGAGGCAGGAAGACATCCTCTGTCGCTTCGGCGGCGAGGAGATGGTCGCCCTCCTCCCCAACACGACCGAGGCGGTCGCGATGGACGTGGCCGAGCGACTCCGCTCCAACCTCGAGCGCCGAACATTCGCCGGCATAGATGAGTCGGTGACCGCGAGCTTCGGCGTGGCGACTTCCTGTTCCTCGAGCCGCGGCTCGCTCGATGACTTGATAGGCGAGGCCGATCGCGCGATGTACCGCGCGAAGAAAGAGGGCCGGAATCGCGTGGTCCTTTCCGAATGATGGGCTTCAGTCGCGTGGGCGTTTCGGCGAATGCCAAACGAAGGTGCAAAATACGCACCTGGAGTTGTCGCCGGCGAACAGGCGGAGCCCGGATGCGTTATCGGTAGCTCGACCAGGGGACGGCTCAGGCGAAGCAGGTGAGAGGCGCCGCGCCGATCCTGGTGCGGCGAGATTCCCCTGTGCCTCCTTTACGAGCTGAAGGAGGCTAGCCCGCTCGGGCCGCGAAGCGATTTCCGGCGGCGCATCGACACGGCGAGCGCGATCGCGTTGGCCAGCAGACTGGCGATGCCGCATGCGTAGGCGATCCATTCCGGACGAGGAATCGCATACGAGGTTCGCGAGACGAATCCGGCGAAGGTGAACTGCAGCATCATCCAGGCGGCGAGCGAATAGGCGCGAGTCTGACCCCAGGTACCCGGTCTCCGCAGATTGGCGAGGAAGGGGACGGCGAGCACCGCGACATGTATAAGACCGAGCTCCGGGAAATTGAAATACACGAAGGTCCAGTTCCATACCGTATAGGCGATGATCCAGGGAACATCTAGCCCTTCCCATACTACGTCGCGCTCTTTCGAGGCGCTTATGCGGATATCCTTCCAGCCCCGTATGGCGAGAATCGAGATCAGTCCCGCGACGGCGTTGAGCCAGTTCCATACGGCTCCCTGGGAGGCGTCTTGGACGCAGGCTTCCAGGATGTTCCCGGCGAGCACCAGGGCGATGACGATGCGGGCCCAGCGCCGTTCGCCGAGCCTCGTGAAGCGCATCAGGCAGATGAATGCGCCGGCCAGGATGACGGAATACATCTTGGTCCATTTGAACCAGATCGCGATGCCGGACCCCAGCCAGACAGGGATCATCGCGAGGGGAACGATGAAGAAGAATAGCAATGCGAACCAATTGAATCGGCGAAAGAGGTCGTCGGCGGCGAGCAGGATGGCCAGCAGAGCCAGCGATAGAATGCACTGAATCAGCATGATTACTCCTATCTCGGGTCCGGCGCGGCGCTTTCGTCCCTGGTGATGCCGTCCAGGGACTTGCCGAGCTCGGCGATCTGACGGACGTTGCGCCGGCCGATGCTCTCGATGTCGGCCATCGTCTCCTCGATCGAGGCGAAATGGTCGCGAATCAGGCCGACGGCCTCGAGAAGCTCTTCCGAGAAGCGCGAAATGCGGCGCACTCCCTCGGCGCTCGAGACCGTCCTTTTGGCGACGTCGCTCACCCCGCTCTCGGTCTTGTTCGCTATCTCGGTCATTACTCGGGTGGCTTCCCGGAGCTCGTCGTTCGCGGTCTCCATTTCGGAGAGCCCGCGAATTATCTCCTCCATCGCGTCGAATGCGCCGCGAATTTCTTCCATGCCGCCCTCGAAGGTCCGCTGGAAGGAATGCACGAGTCCCGAGGCGTTCGATATGACCATATTGTTCTCCTTGAGGGCCGCGGAAATGCTGTTGGTGCTGCGCTTCGTCTCGTCGGAAAGCTTGCGGATCTCCTGGGCGATAACGGCGAAGCCCTTCCCGGCGCTGCCCGAATGCGCGGCCTCTATCGAGGCGTTCATCGCCAGGAGGTCGGTCTTCTCGCTTACGTCCAGGATCAGGGTGGTCGATTCCAGGACCCGCTCCGATGATCGGCGAACCAGGTCCATTCCCTCGACCACCTTGCGCATCTCGCCGCGCTGGCCCTCGAAGCCGGCGAGGACACCGTCGATCCCGCTCTTCTTGGCCGCGGCCACCTTGGCGAGATTGGAGACAGTGGTCGCTATCTCCACCAGCGCGGCGCTCGTCTCGTGGATGACCTCGTTCTGGCTTATCACCGAGCCGTGCATGTCGCCGGTGAATTCCGCGACTCTTGCGTTCGACTCCACCGCCGCGCGGGCGTCGGAGGAGAGCGTCCGCGCATCGCCCTCGAGAGCGGCGATCCGCGAACGGACCTCGGCGGCGCCGCGAGCGCTCTCTTCCGCCTTCGAGCCGAGCTCCTCGCCGATGCGCAGGGAGCCGCTCGTGGAGTCGATGAGGCTGCGGAGGCGCTCCGCCTTCTCTCGATTCCTCTTGGCGTCCCGGACGGAGATTTGGATGAGTTCATCGCTCGTCCGGGCGCTGAAATTTATTACGACGTTGACCAGGACGGTAAGGCTGAAGACGATCAGCGCCAACGACCTGAATTCGGCGTCGCCGGCCCCGACCTTTGGCATGAGCTTGCCGAAGACGTAGGCGAAATAGACCATTATGGTGAAAATCGCGAAATACAGGACTTGGCGGAGGTCGAAAGCCACCAGGGAGTTGCAGACGACGGCGACCATTACGTAGGTGGCGAAACGATAGATATCGGAGATGCCGGTGATGGGCAGGAGGAAGGACATCCAGCAGACATTGAGAAGAGTACTGATGCTTCCCGAGTAGGAGGCCGAGAGGTAGCGCCGGAGACGGACGAGGGCGAAGCTCAGTGGATAGCCCGCTAGGCTCGTCGCCCAGACCGCGACGAAGAAGATGCGGTATTCCCCTGGATGGGCTATGAATCTGACCGCCGAGGCGAAGAGGAAGAATACGAGCATTACGAGATTCGTATTGACCAAGTGGGGGATGCGCTTTTGCAGCGCCATAGGCACGGATGCCCGATGCCCGACCGGAAAGAGCAGGGCTGACATGCTCCATTTGCGCATGCCATGGTTCTAAGCCGCCCTTATTATTTGCCGGTTGGCCTACGATCAGGATTACATTAAAACATCGCTTTGAGGGCGCCGCCGGCCCGGACCCGGCCGCGTCCGATTCGATTCGAAGGTCGTTCATTTCAGGCTATTTCGATGAAATTGCCATGAATTATCGAATAATCATACTTAAATGATGAAGTTAGACGATTTCCGCGGAGGAAGGAACGAGAGCCTGGAAGCCCTGGCTGACCAGCTGACCCGGATCCCTCCTGACTCATTCTACGCTCTTCTGCTTCGCGAATTGATGGACAGCATCGAGGAATCCGTCATCCTTCTCGATCGTGATCTCCGCGTGATCGGGGCGAATCGCCATGCCTCTGCCCTCTTCGGATACTCTTCGAGAGAGTTCCTGACGAGGACCCTGTCCAGTCTCCTGGAAGAGGGCGAGCGGCAGCGGATGCTCGAGAATGTCCGGAGCGCCTCGGAGCGGAGGGGAGGCGACGCAATCTTCCGCACGCGTTCGCATAGGAAGATCGCTCTTCGCGTCAGCTTCAGCCCCCTCGGACTGGAGGGCGAAAAGCCTCAAGGCTATCTTCTAATCGGCCGGAGGCCGCAGGACGACTATAAATCGGGATTCTCGGACGCCTCGAACGGCCTCACGGAGCGGATGCTCGAGAGCTTCGCGGATCCGCTTTTCGTCGTCGACGGCTCCACTCGAATCGTGCGCGACTGCAACGACGCGGCATCGGTCGTCTTCGGCTTCTCCCGTGAGGAGATCATCGGGCGTCGACTTCTCGATCACATCGCGGATGACGAGGAACGCGTGGAGAACGAGGCCCTGCTGGCGAGGGCCGAAAGGACATACGCTACTGCAGGCGTATTTCAGGAACGCTACTCCTTTCCTCGCAGGAGTTTGCCCCCGCTGCTTTGCGATTGCCTCGGTTTGCCCGTTTTCAAGCCCGACGGCTCCCTGGATACCATCATCGTGATGCTTTTCGACCGCTCAATCGAAGAGGACAACGAGGCAGAGCTGAGGAGATTCATAGAGCGCGTCGCCGCATTCGCCGACGAGGTGACCGTGGCCGGCAAGCGCCATGCGACTGCCGGCCGAGTGCGCTTCCTTTCGGATCTCGGATTCACGCCGAGACAGATCGAGATCGCCCGCTTCGTCGCCCAGGGGGCCACGTCGAAAGATATAGGGTTCCGGCTCGGCATCGTCGAGTCCACGGTCAAGCATCACCTTTCCGCTATCTTCCACAGGCTCGGCGTCGCATCGCGGATCGAGTTCATACACAAACTATCGGCGCAACGCCTGAGGATCGGCTAATCGGCGGGCGTTACCGACCCGGCAATTGAAAAACCGTCATCGCATCGAAGAGGGCTTAGCCTTACGGCCCTTTTTCGACGCTCATGTCAACTGTTTTATCGCCGGGTCGGTAACGGATCTTTGGTGCTGGGGTACTGGCCGAAAGTACATCTTGAATCGCGATGGGGAACGGCTAGGCTGAAGACACGAAAGCCGGGGTGATGGCGCGCTAGTTGGAGGTCGCCTCCCCAAGCCGCCCAAGAGGAATCTCGACGATATTTCCCTTTCCCGTAATTTTCAGAAACACGCCGATGCTGCCGGCAGAAATGGAAAAGCCATGAGAAGGAGGGCTTATGTCGCTACGCGCTAAGTTGCTTGCGGGTTTTATAGGTGTCGCGCTTTTCTCGCTCGTCGTGGGTCTGGTCGGGCTCTGGAACATGAGCGCCATCAATGCGAACTCGGAGAAGATGTATCAGAAGGAGTTGATGGGGCTCTATTATGTCGGAGAGGCCGATACCGACATCATCTATGCGGCGCGGGCAGAGAAGAACTATCTCCTTTCGAGCTCGCTCGAGGAGAGGTCGAAATTCAAGAAACAATGGCAGGATGCCCTGGTCGAAGCGAAGGCCGACCTCGATAAAGGAGAACTTCTCTTCTATACCGACAAAGGCAAGGCGAAATGCGCCGAAGTAAAGGCCGCCTACGACGCGTGGCAACCGATAACTGCCCAAGTTCTCGCCGTCGCGGACAAGGAAGGCCTGAACAGGCAATCCGCTGCCGTGAATCTCTCCATGGGCGAAGCTCGGAACAAGATCGACGTCCTCGACAGCGCGATGGCCGATCTCGAGCAAATCAAGAAAGATAACGCGATAAAGGCCGCGGAGGAGAACAAGCAGCTTTATGCGTCGAGCGTCCTCATCCTCCTCTTGGTCATCGCCGGAGCCATGCTTGCAGGCATCCTGATCGGCATCTATCTCTCGTCCTCGGTCAGGAGGACAGTGGGTGGCGAACCCGCGGAGATCGCGGCCATCGCGGAGCGGGTTGCCGCGGGAGATCTCGACGTCGACGACTCGCGCAAGGACAAAGCCACCGGGATACTCCTCGCCCTCCTCAGCATGACCGGAAAGCTCCGCGAGATAGTTAGCATCATACAAACGGCCGCCACTCAGGTGGCATCGGGAAGCGAGCAGATCAGCAACACGGCGCAGCAGATGAGCCAGGGATCGGCGGAGCAGGCGGCGGGGGCCGAGGAAGTCTCCAGCTCCGTCGAGGAGATGACGGCCACGATCAAGCAGAACACGGACAACTCCACGGCCACCGAGAATATCGCCAAGAAGGCGGCAGTGGACGGCGAGGACGGCGGCAGGATCGTCGTCGCGTCCGTCGCGGCCATGAAGGAGATCGCCGGCAAGATCGGGGTCATCGAGGAAATCGCCCGCCAGACCAATCTCCTCGCGCTCAACGCGGCGATAGAGGCCGCTAGGGCCGGGGAGGCCGGCAAAGGCTTCGCCGTTGTGGCGAGCGAGGTGCGGAAACTCGCGGAGCACAGCCAGAACGCCGCCGGCGAGATCACCAACCTCTCGAAGACGACCGTGGAGACGGCGACGAGCGCCGGCGACAAGATCCAGAGGATCATTCCCGACATCAAGAAGACCGCCGAGCTGGTTCAGGAGATATCCGCGTCCTCCAGGGAGCAGAGCGCCGGCGCCGAGCAGATCGCAAAGGCCATTATGCAGCTGGATACGGTCATCCAGCAAAACGCGGCGGCGAGCGAGGAGCTGGCCTCGATGGCGGAGGAGCTCTCGGGACAATCGGTGCAGCTTTCCGAGACCATATCTTTTTTCAAGATGAAAGGGATCGAGACGGCAGCGGCTAAGATTCACGTGGTGAAAATCGCTCATGCCTCCGGTGCGGCCCTTGCGAAGCCGGCGGCGATCGCGAGGCCCGAGAAGATCTCCGCCAGGACGGCCATCGTTCCCGCGAGCGTCGGCTCGGACGAAGATTTCGAAGCCTTCTGAGAGGTGCCTATAATGCAATACCTGACCTTTCACCTGAACGGCGTGGGCTACGCCGTGGACGTCAAGATCGTGGAGACCGTCGTGGAATATGACGAAATTACCATAGTCCCGACCCCGGTGGAGTATATGAAGGGGGTCATGAACCTCCGGGGTCGCGTGATACCCGTCATCGACCTGCGCAGGAAATTCGGCATGCCGGAGTCCGAGGAAGCGAGTCGATCGAGCATCATCGTTTTCATGGTCGAAACCGGAGACGCGAGGTCATTGACGGTAGGCGCGCTCGTCGACGAAGTCTCCGAGGTCGTGACGATCGAGGACGGGGACGTCGAGGCCGCAAGGGTCGATGGGGTCTCCCTTTGGGAGCGCTATGTCCGCGGCATCGTCCGCCTCGAGGACCGCATGGTCGTCATCATCGAAGCCGATGGCCTATTTTCGATCCGGGAGCTCGAGGCCCTGCGTGCGGCCTAGAAGGGCTTGGGCACCCCTATCTCGTCGCCGACTCGATGTAGGCCAGGAAGGGCCTCATCGCCCCGAAGGCTTCCAACGCCAGGGAGATGAAGCCCTCGGAGAGGATCTGCCCGTCGTCGAGCCCTTTCACGGCCATGAACTGCTTCATGCGGAGAAGCTCGATCTCGGGATGGTCCTTCGGATAACCCTGCGGCGCCGCCTTCAGCGACTCGCCGCCGAGGGCCCCGAAATTGCGGACGAACTCAGGCGCGCGGATGATCCTCCTGAAGGGCCCTGCGTCCTCGGCCAGAACCTGCCGCATCTTCCCGAGAGCCGCAGGGGATGGATCGTAAAGCCCCCCGGCCAGGAGGGATCGGCCATCAGGCTCGATATGCAGATAGTACACGCGGCCTACGGACTTGCGGCCGCCGCGACCGAGGGCGGCGCTCATGGAGGTCTTATAGGGCGTCTTGTCGTTCGAGAAGCGCAGGTCCCGATTGATCCGGAACACGCATTCCTTGACGGTCACCCCGCCCAGATCATCGACCGCGTCGAAGCGGGCGATGAGTTCGCCGACGAGGCCCTGGAAGACGTTCCGAGCCTCCTCGTACCGAGGGCGGTTCGCCTCGAACCATTCGCGGTTGTTGTGGTCGCGGAGCCCCCGCAGGAAGCCGAGGATGCTTTCCCGCCCGTCGCGCTCCGCGCTCGAGTCGATGCGCGATGCGTCGGATGAATCTCGTTTTTTGCCCGCCACGGGACCTCCTCGGGGTATCACTCCCCCGCCTGCTCGAGGGGCTTCGGGTCGATTATACCTTCGAAGCCCGGACCCTTCGATAGGGCGGGCGCCTGCGCGAAATATTGACAAGGTGTCGGGAAAACGGACTAGATAATGGCATGCATGAGTCCTACGGTTCCATCCGCAACTCGCTGACGAAGCGCATCGCCCGCGGCCGCGGCGGGATCGACGCCCGCCTTGGGAAGCCCGGGGGCAGGCGGACCGTCCTCCTGTCGAACGAGTCGACCCTCTTCGGGATCGAACCCGAGGGATGCATGACTCCCTTCTTCGGGATACGCCGCCGCTCGGGCGAGGTCGTCGACGCGCATTGGGTGCCGCCCTTCCGCCTCTCGGCGCGCGAGTCCAAGTCGGCGGGGCTCCTCGGCCGTATCGCCGGCGAATTTCTCTGCAGCCCCAATTTCGGTCCCGACTGCAGGGTCGGGGGCGTCTCGATCCCTGCCCACGGCTGGACCTCCCACGAGGAGTGGGGGCTCGAGAGCCTAGGTCTCGACGACCAGGGCGACCAAGCGTATTGCGAGCTCGCGCTCGAGAGCCCCTCCGACGAGATGCCACTCTCCTGGCATCGGCGCGTGACGGTCGTGAAGGGACAGTGCGCCTATTACAGCCTTCTGACGATCCGCAATAGGGGCGACTCGCCCGTTCCGATCGGCATCGGGCACCACAATACCGTCGGCGCTCCCTTCCTCGAGAGCGGCTGCCGGATCAGTCTCTCGGCCGACAGCTTCCGGGTCCCTCCCGAAGGCTCCGAGTTCGACGCGACGGGCAGGCTCGCGATCGGCGCCGAGTTCGGCGATCTCGCCGCCGCCCCGCTCCGCGACGGCGGCCTCGCGGACATAGGGCTAGTGCCCGGCCTCGTCGGCAGCACCGATTTCGTCTCGGGAGCCGTTCCGCGCAAGCTGTCCCTGGGCTGGAGCTGCGTCGTCAACCCTCGGCTCGCCCTCGCCTACCTCTGCTTCTTCCCCGGCGCGGCATCCCTGCCGGCCGGGGAGATAGCTCTCTCCTTCAACGACCTGTGGATGCAGTACGGCGGGAGGCGCTTCGAGCCCTGGGCCGAGACAGAGGGCGGCCAGGACAGGACCTTCTGCCTCGGCACCGAGAACGCCACGGGCGCTTTCGCGAACGGCCTCGCCTATTCGCTCGCGCATCCCGAGCTCCTCGGCCTGCCCACGATCGTCGAGATCCCGGCGGGCGGCGAGCGGAGGCTATGCTACGGCACCGCCATCGTGGAGCTCGAGCGGGCCCTCCTCCGGGAAGGAGTCCGCGACGCGGGGGCAGAGGGCTCGTCCATCGTCCTGAAGGGAAAGAAATCCTATCAGCGCGTCGCTCTCGAGGGCGATTTTGCCCGCCTCCGAGGCTCCGCCGGATGGCCGAGCCTCTAGCGCAGGTACTTCAGGTATTCCGAGTAGCCCTCCTTCTCCATATCCTCAGCGGGCACGAAGCGCAGCGCGGCGGAATCCATGCAGTAGCGCTTCCCCGTCGGCTCGGGCCCATCGTCGAAGACGTGGCCCAGATGGGAGCCGGCGAGCCGGCTTTTGGCCTCTATCCTCAGCATGCCATGGCCGGCGTCCGTCTTCTCCACGATGCTCGAGGCCACGAGGGGCTTCACAAAGCTGGGCCAGCCAGTACCCGAGTCGAACTTGTCCTTGGACGAGAATAGGGGCTCGCCGGAGACGATATCGACGTAGATGCCCTCCCGATGCTCGTCCCAATAATCGTTGCTGAAGGCCGGCTCGGTGCCGCCCCGCTGCGTGACTTCGAACTGGAGGGGCGTGAGGCGTTTGCGTAGCGCGGCCTCGTCGGGCTTGGTCCATCCATCCTGGCCTTTTTCCTGTTCCATATGACGAATATACGCAGGGGTCGAGTCCCGGTCCACGTCGGGCCATCGCCTCCTCCTATCCCGAGCGCTTGGCCTTATCCGATCGATAACCCGTACCCAGTGCCTCCCTCCAAAGGAGCACGAATACCCCCAGGGCCGCGACCTCGATCGCGACCGAGAGCGCGACGACCAGGCCCAGCGAGACGTCGTAAAGCAGGCCCATTCCTGCGCTCCCCGCGAAGACGGCGAGGCCGTAGGCCGTGTTGAAGATGCCGTAGCCGGTGCCGCGCCTCTTCATGGGGGTGATATCGGCTATGGCGCTCTTCATGATGGTCTCGTGTGCGCCCATGACGATGCCCCAAACCGCGGCGGCCGCGATCGCGAGGGCCCTCGACGAGGAGAACCCGAAGACGGGGATGAGAATGGAGAAGGCGGGAATGATCGCCAGCACGGAAAGGCCGCCCCGTTCGCTTCCTGAGAGCTTCTTCATCCTGTCGTAGCCCAGGCCGACCAGGAGGGCGGCGAGCCCGTCGACCCCCATCGCGATGGCGTAGAACAGGGGGATCTCGGCGTCGGCGAGGACGCCCTTCGACTTGAAGTGGAAGCCCAGTATCGCCCAGCTCGTGAAGCCCAGGGTCGTCACGAAGGTGAAGGCCACATAAAGCCGGAAGGTCCTGGTCGGCTTGTCCGCCCCCCCGGTGGCGGGGATCGCTGGCTCGAGCCGCTCGGGCTCCGGCGTCCTGAAGAATGCGAGGAGGAGTATGGCCATGAGGATGCCGAAAGGAAGCCAGAGCCAGCGATAGGCGGTCTGGTACTCGGCTACGCTCGCGCCGGCCTTTCCACCGAAGGCGAAGACGACCGCGAATACGAGGGGACCGAGTATCGCGCCAATCTGGTCCATGGCCTGATGGAGACCGAAGCCGAAGCCGGTGCCGACCTGCTTCGTAGCCGCGGAGAGGATGGTGTCCTTCGCCGGCGATCGAATCGCCTTGCCGACCCGCTCCAGGACGATGAGGAGGGCGGCCATCCGCCAGACTCCGGTGAGGGCCAGGAGGGGCACCGACGCGAGGCTGGCGTAGCCGGCGATCGTGAAGGCCCAGTAGGCCTTGGACCTGTCCGCCCAGGCGCCGGTGAGGAGGCGGACGAGGTAGCCCAGCATCTCGGCGAGACCCGCCACGAGGCCAACGAGGGCCGCGTCGGCGCCCAGGGTCGCGAGGTAGGGACCGTTCACGCTGCGCGCGCCTTCGAAGATCGTATCGCTGAATAGAGAGATGACGCCGAATACGACGATGATCCGGATGGCCAGGGCCCTGGCGCTTTTTCGCTGTCGGGCGTTTTGCATGGACCATGCTAGCCCATATCCCGGGGCCTATTCCACAGACACTCACGCGAATCGACGATGGGCGGGACGCTCGGCCAGCGCGGGACGCAATAAAGACCCGCCGGCGACTTCTGCCGGCGGGTCCCGGATCGGCCTCGAGGCGGAGGCTTAAGCCGACTTTTTGCAGGCGGCTACGGCCGCCTCCGCCGCGCTGGCCGCGTCGGCGGTATATATATCCGCGCCTATGGACTTGCAGAAGGAGTCGGTGATGGGCGCTCCGCCCACCATGATCCGGACCTTGTCGCGGATCCCCGAGCCCTTGATGCTCTCCACGACGTTCTTCATCTCGGTCATCGTGGTCGTCAACAGGGCCGAGCAGCAGACGATGTCGGCATTGTGCTCCTTCGCGGCCGCGGCGAACTTGTCCGTCGCGACGTCTACGCCGAGATCGTGCACCTCGAGGCCCGCGCCCTCCATCATCATCTTGACGAGGTTCTTGCCGATGTCGTGCAGGTCGCCTTTGACGGTTCCGATGACCACGATGCCCTTGGCCTTGACGCCGGCGGACACGAGGTGCGGCTTCAGTGGCTCGAGGCCGGCGTTCATGGCGCGCGCGGCTATGAGAACCTCGGGGACGTAGACCTCGTTCCGCTTGAACTTGCCCCCGATGATGTTCATTCCGGCCATGAGCCCGTCCTCCAGGATGGACTTGGCGGAGACGCCCTCGTCGAGGGCCTTCTGGACGTTGGCCTTAACTTCGTTCGCGCGGCCCTTCTGTAGGAGCGCGGAGATGTCTTCTAGCGTGGACATGATTGACCTCCTGCTGTAGTATAGCACCTTTGATCATAGTCAAAGCGGCGCGAAGGTATATAAAACTTTTTCCCCTTTTTGGCTTTTCTTGCCAAAGTCGGATCATTCGCTCTCATGGATCTCCTGGCTGGACGAGGCCGCCCGCCCCCCGGACTCGCGGTACTTGCCGGGCGAGACGCCCGTCACCCTCTTGAAGACCTTGGTGAAATAGCTCTGGTCCTCGTAGCCCACCAGACCGGCGATGTCCACGAGGGGGATCACCGAGCCCTTGAGGAGGAGCTTGCTCTTCTCGATGCGCACCTTGTTGAGGTAGGTGGTGAAGCGGCAGCCCATCTCTTCGCTGAAGAGCTTCGAGAAGTAGGTAGAGCTCAGGAAGACCGAGCCCGCGACGTCGTCGAGGGTAATCTCTTCCGTATAATGCGCGTTTATGTACTTGAGCGCCTTCTGCATGACGTCCGCATGCTTCACGTCCTTGAGCGTGAATACGAGGTCGGTGAATCGCACCATTATCTTGGAGAGCCAGTGGGCTATGTCGTCGACGCTGCGCATCCTGGTGACCTGGTTCAGGTAGGTGAAGTTGAGCCCGAAAATCTGCTCCATGTCGGCGCCGCCCTCGAGGGCCGCCCGCGAGAGGAGGACGACCAGCTCGAGCACCCTCGCTTTGATGATGGGGGCGTCCTGCCCGCTCGAGAAGAAGATGAAGCCGAGAATCTCGTTGAGGTAGCGCTGCGACTCCCGCTTGTCGCCCCTGGAGATCGCGAGGAGGAGCTCCCTCTCCTTCTCGATGGGGTAGGGGTTGGCGGCGGCCGAGGGCTCGGAGCTCTCCTTCATGCCCCGGATAATGTCGGATATCCGCGACTGCTGCTCCTCCCGCTCCCGCTGGGGCTCGAGGGGCGAGGGCCACGCGAGCGCGGAGGCTACGTCGCAGAGGAGGTCGGCGAGGCTCGCGGCGCGCTGGGGCAGCACGCGCGGCGCGGACTCGAGAGCGGCCCTGACCTTATCTTCCCCGCCCGACGGGACCTTGCCCGCCGCGTGGAGCTCCTCGTAGACCTCCCCGGCGTCGACGACCATCACCGGGCCGCCGATCAGCGCGGCCGTCATGATGCCGTCCGAGACGATGGGCGCCGCCCAGAAGAGGAGGGAGTGGGGGCAGAGCTGGATGTACTTGCCGCCGAAGCGCTCGGCCTGGTAGGCGACGAAGAGCTGCGCCCGGAGCTCCTCGTCCGCGTCCTCCACGCCCTCGATCGCGCATACCGGGCAGAGTCCGCTCTTGGCCCCGCTGTCGGGAAGCTCCGGCTTCCCCGATGCGTCGAAGGCTCCGAGCACAGCTCCCTCGACGTCGATCACGTGCGCGGGAACTCCCGTCGCGCGGCAATAGTGCTCGAGCTTGCGCAGCGCGATCCTGAGGTCCAAGCCTTCGGGAGCCGGGGACGCGGAGGGGGCCGCGGCCATCATGCCGGCTCCGGGAACATCATGCGCTCGACGTAGGCCTCGTTGAAGTCGGGCCTGGACGAGAGCTCGACGTAGGTCGAGGACGCGCGGGCGCGATCGCAATCCGCGAGGCGGCGGCGCGAGAGGCAGGCCGCGGTCGCGCCCGCGCCGGAGGCATTGCCGACGACGATCACGCGGTCCGCGAGAGCGCTCGGGATGAGCCCTATCCGCGCGGCGCTGCGAACATCGAGGAGGCTGCCGAAGCCCCCCGCCAGGTAGAGGCGGTCCGCTCCGTCCGCTCCGACGCCTGACAGCTTGAGGAGCGTGTCTATGCCGGCCGCGATCGCCGCCTTGGCGAGCTGCGCGGCGCGCACGTCGGCCTGGCTCAGGTAGATGCCGCGCGCGCGGTCCAGGTAGGCGAAAGGTCCCCGAGGCCCTTCCTCGAGGAGCCCCCGTATGGCCGGAGGAAGCGCGCGGGCTTCGTCGGCGTCGGCCATCCTCCCGGTATCGTCCACGATCCCGCAATCGAGGAATGCGGCCAGCGCGTCGACGAGTCCCGACCCGCAGATTCCCGTCGCGGGCGCGCCGCCGATCGTACCGAAGCGTATCGAGCCGTCCTCGATCCACACGGAATCGATGGCGCCCGCCACGCCGCCCGTGCCCTTCTCGATGCCCGCCCCTTCGAAGGCGGGCCCCGCCGCCGTGGCGCAGCAGACGATGCCGTCCCTGCCTCCGAAGGCTATCTCGCCGTTCGTGCCGAGGTCGAGGAAGAGGGATCGGCCTTCGGCGTCCTGGAGGCCGACCGCGGCCATCCCCGCTACGATATCGGCTCCCACGTAGGCCGATACGCCCGGCAGGAGGATGGCGGCGCAGCCCGGGTGGGCGGCGAGGCCCAGCGCGGCGGCGCTCTCGACCCGCCGCCCGAGGAAGGCCGGGATGAAGGGCGAGCGGGCGATCGCTTCCGGGGGGACGCCGGCGAGGAGGTGGAGCATGGTCGTGTTGCCCGCGACGGCGAAGGAGACTAGGTCCTCCGCGGCCGCTCCCGCGCCCTCGGCGAGGGCGGCCGCCATGGCGGCGATCTGGGACCGTACGCGGCCGCTCAGGGCCGCGAGGCCTTCCGGCTTCGAGGCGGCCTCGATCCTCGAGATCACGTCCGCCCCGAAGGGCCGCTGGGCGTTGAGCTCGGAGCGGGAGCCGAGGCGCTCCCCGGTGGCGAGATCGACGAGGAAGACGACGACCGTCGTGGTCCCCAAGTCGACGCCGACGCCCAGGACTCTCGCGCCCGGGCATCGGGGAGCGACGCCGATGATCTCTCCGTCGGCCACGAGCGCGCCGACGGCCGCCGCTCCGCCGTCGGCGCCGCGGCAATGGCGCGCGAGGCCGGGCAGAGCCCGGAGGGCGACTCGGCGGGGCGCGAGGTCGGAGGCGCCCTGCAGCGCGAGCTCCCGGGCGACTGCGTCGAGGAGGCGCGCCTCGTCGTCCGCCTGATCCTCCAGGCTCGGCGCGCGCGGCGCGACCGCGACGAGGCGCACCAGGGGGTCGGGCTCGATCCTGGAGTCGGGCCCCGCGGTGATTATGGACGCGTCGCCGCGCTCTGGAAGCTCGATCTCGGCGTCCCCCGCGGCGCGCGCGAGGCAGGCGAGGCGGATCCCCGCGCCGAGCTCGGCCGCGGAGAGGATGCGGGACTCCGCCTCTCCCGGCGGGGAGAGGGCGCCCGAGACCAGTCTGAGTCGGCACTTGCCGCAGAGGCCTTTGCCGCCGCAGGGCGCGTCGACGCGAGCGGGGTCCAGGCTGGCGAGCGCGTCCAGGAGGCGGCCGCCACCCTCGATCTCAATCTGGTAGCTCCGTCTTCCTTCGCGTACTTTCAGGTTGTGCTTCATCTTCGAGCTCCGGCCCCGACCCGCGCGGGGCCGTTCATTTATATAGCCGGAACGGGGGATGCGCAATGACGCAATGGCCGATACCCCCGAACTCCCCAAGAAAATCAAATAATTCCCAAGAAAAGACGATACCTCGCGGCGCTCGGGATGGAATATGGCGCATCATCGCGAGGAGGTTTCCATGACCGGCAGGGATCTTGTAATCCGCACGCTGAAGCACGAGAGGCTCGAGAGAGCGCCCTGGGTCCCGTTCGCGGGAGTCCACGCGGGCAAGCTCAAGGGCTACGGAGCGCGCGAGATCCTGACGGATGTCGACAAACTCGTCGAGTCCCTGCTCGAGGTGAACAGGATATATCGCCCCGACGGCCAACCCGTGGTCTTCGACCTCCAGCTCGAGGCCGAGGCACTGGGATGCGAGCTTCTCTGGGCGGACAAGGGACCGCCCTCGGTGTCGAGCCATCCGCTGGCCGGGACTCGCGAGATCCCGACGCGCATTCCGGGACCGCGCGAGGCGCGGCTCGGCATGGCCATCGACGCGATGAAGCGAATGAAGACGGCCGTGGGCAGGGAGACTGCGCTCTACGGACTCGTCACCGGGCCTTTCACCCTCGCGTCCCATCTCCGCGGCACGGAGCTCTTCATGGACATGATCCTCGACCCCGAGTACGTCCATAGGCTGCTCAGGCATTGCTTCGAGGTGGAGCGCGTCGTCGCCGGCTATTACATCGGGACGGGGATGGACGTGATCGCCGCGGTCGACCCGATGGTTTCGCAGATCTCTCCCGAGCACTTCAACGAGTTCCTCTCGGTGCCTTACAAGGAGTTTTTCTCCTCCATCAGGGACTCCGGCGCCCTCTCGTCCCTCTTCGTTTGCGGCAACGCCTTCAAGAACATCGAGCCCATGTGCCTCGCCGGCCCGGACTGCATTTCCGTGGACGAGAACATCCGCCTCGCTGAGGCCAAGCAGATAACCGATCGCCACGGCGTATGCCTCGGCGGCAACATCCAGCTGACCGTCGTCATGCTCTTCGGGAGCCAGGCCGACAACATGAAGGCGGTCGTCGACATAGTCGACTCCTGCGGCGGCGGCGATCTCGTCGTATCGCCGGGCTGCGACATGCCCTACGACGTGCCGATCGAGAATGCGATCGCCGCCGGCCAGGCTGCGCGCGAGACGGCCCAGGCCAGGACGATCCTCGAGCACTACAGCGGGGCCGAGATCAAGCTCGACGTGACCCTGCCCGATTACTCGAGGCTCGAGCGGCCCCTCGTCGAGGTGTTCACTCTCGATTCCGCCACCTGCGCAGCCTGCGGCTACATGCTGGAGGCCGCGAAGGACATGAAGGGAATATTCGGGGATTCCATCGACCTCGTCGAGTACAAGTTCACCGTGAAAGAGAACATCGCGCGCTGCATGAAGATGGGCGTCGCCAACCTGCCCGCGATCTACCTTGACGGGGAGCTGGCATTCTCTTCCATAATACCTTCGCGCAAGGAGCTCGAGGGGCGCATAAGGGCGCTCCTGTAGGGGACTCGAGCCCCGGCGCCGGAGCGGGCATGGCGAAATACAAGCTGATATCGTGCAACGTCTTCCAGCGCGAGCTGTGCGCCGCCATAGCCGCCTCGCCGAACGTCATCGATCCCGAGTTCCTCGAGCTCGGCCTCCACGAGAGCCCCGAGCGCCTGCGCGGGAGGCTGCAGGAGAGGATCGACGCGGCCGTCGCGGCCTCGGAGAGGGCCGCGTCCGCGTCGGACGCCTACGAGGCCATCCTCCTCGGCTACGGCCTCTGCGGCAACGGACTGGCCGGCATCGAGGCGCGGAGCATTCCCCTCGTCCTCGCCCGCGCCCACGACTGCTGTACCATACTCCTCGGGTCGCGCGCGGCCTTCCTGGAGAGCTTCGGCGAGTCGCTGAGCGCCTCCTGGAGCTCGGCGGGCTACATCGAGCGCGGCTCGACCTACTTCCGGGCCTCCGACATCGGCAAGGCGACGGGCCTGGGCCTCGAGTACGAGGAGCTCGTAGCGCAGTACGGCGAGGAGAACGCGCGCTACGTCTGGGACACGATGCATCCCGCCATCGCGGAGCGCGAGATCCGCTATATCGAGACGCCCGAGACCGAGGGCCTCGGCTACGCCGAGACGATGCGAGCCAAGGCCGTCGAGGAGGGGAAGGACTTTCGCCTCCTGCGGGGCTCGTCGAGGCTCCTGCGCGGCCTCGTGGGCGGCGGCTGGGACGAAGCGGAGTTCCTCGTCGTGCCGCCCGGCAGGCGCATCGAGCCGCTCTACGACCACGATCGGATCATCGAGGCGAAGTGAGGCGGCCCCGGTGAGGATGTATTTCGTCGGCGGCTTCCTGGGCTCGGGCAAGACGACGGCCATAGCGGGCGCCTGCCGCCTCCTCATCGCGGCCGGCAAGCGGGTCGGCGTGGTCACCAACGACCAGGGCAAGCTCCAGGTCGACTCCCTCTTCATGCGCTCCTGGGGCCTGCCCGCGGTGGAGGTCGGCGGCGGCTGCTTCTGCTGCCGCTACGACGACTTCGATGCGCGGGTCGCTTCCCTGGCCCTCCGCGAGAGGCCCGACGCGGTCTTCGCCGAGTCGGTCGGCTCCTGCGCCGACGTGATAGCCACCGTGGTCAAGCCTTTCGAGACCTTCCGCGAGGATTACGGAGCGGGCAGCGTCCTCTCCGTCTTCGCCGACTCCCGCCTCCTGCTCGCCAGGCTCGAAGGCAGGCGCCTGCCCTTCGCCGAAGACGTGATCTATCTCTTCGACCGACAGCTGGAGGAGGCCGACCTCCTCGTCCTCAACAAGCGGGACCTCCTCGCGGAAGGCGATCGCGCGAAGCTTGCCGCTCTCGCCGCGGCAGCGTGGCCGGGGAAGAGGCTCATCGCCATGAGCGGCTCGACCGAGGAAGGCGCGGCGGCCTGGCTCGCGGCGATGGAAGGCGGATCCTCCGGAAGTCGTCGCGAGGATACGCGCCGCGACCCGCTGGAGATCGACTACGCGCGCTACGGCGCCGGGGAGAGGGAGCTGGCCTGGCTCGACGAGCGCCTCCTCCTCGAGGATGGAGCGGGGCTGTCATCCGACGGCGGCCGATGCAGGAGCGCGATCCTCGAGTTCGCCCTCGGCTTCGCCCGGGGCCTCGGACTTTCCGCCCTCTCGGTCGGCCACCTCAAGCTCCACGTATCCGCGGGGAGCTGGGAGGGCAAGATGAGCCTGACGGCGGGGGATGCCCTCGGCGGGCCGGACGGCGCCCCCGTCGACATCGAGCGCCTCATCGAGGCCCAGCTGCCGCGCTTCTCGGCGCGGCGCGCCTCCGTCGCGGTGAACGCCCGGGTGCAGGCTTCTCCCGAGGAGCTGGCCGCGATAGCCTCGGCGGCGGCGGAGTCGGCGCGCCGCTCGACCGGTATATCGATCACCGAGGAGGACCGCTCGGCCTTCAGACCCGGGCTGCCCGAGCCGACGCATCGCATGCGATAATCGGCCTCATGAAGGACGACATCCAGCTCTGGGGATCGCGCAGGCGCGACGTTCCCCCGCGTCCGGAGTTCCCCGAGATCTACCCCGAGACCGACGAGCGCCACTGGTGGGACCTCGAGTTCGCGGGCTGGAACGTCCGCAAGGAAAGGCTGCCCGGCTCGCCCGGCGACGGGCCCGCGGGCAAGAAGGCGGTCTGCATCCACGGCCTGACCGGGCACCCCTATATGGCGGAGTACGACCGCGGCATGGCCCGCGAGGCCGAGCGCTTCGGGATCGCCCTCGAGGTCCTGCGCTCCGACCTCGACGGCGAGCTCGAGGCCGAGCTCGTCGAGCGCGCGATCCGCTCGCGTCCCGACATGATCATCATGAGACCGGGCAGCGCGGCCGGCACGACGGAGCTCTTCCGTCGGGTCCACGGGGCGGGCATCGCCCTCGTGGCTAGCAACCTATTGCCCGAGCCCGAGGCCTTCCGCTACATCGTCGCCTGGACGGGACCCGACGACTGGGGCCAGTTCCGGATGCTCTCCCGCGCCTTCGCCCATCTGATGGGGGGGGAGGGCGGCTACTGCATCGTCAACCACATCCCGAGGACCTCGGCCTACTTCGCGCGCCGCTGGGCCGTCGTGACGGAGCTCGCCAAGGAGGCGCCGCGAATGGAGCTCCTCGACATGGCGGAGACGGGACTCGGCACCGAATCGACGCGCGGCGCCGTGCTCGGCTGGGTCGAGCGCTTCGGCGGGAGGCTCAAGGGGATCATCTGCGCAGACGACGCCCTCGCCCAGCTGGGCGTCAACCAGGCCCTCGAGCGGACGGGCCGCGAGGACGTCATCCGCGTGGCCAACGGGGCGACCTCGATCGGCATGCGCTTCATAAAGGAAGGATCCTTGAGCGCCATCACCTGGCAGCCGCCCGACCTCGACGGGGCCCTGTCCATCCAGGTCGCGGTGGACTGGTTCAACGGTCTTGCGGTCGAGCCCATCCGCTATCTCCCCCTCTACCTCGTCGACCGCGGCAACATCGACGATTTCCTCATCATGGGAAGGCAGAGCCCCGAGATCGACCTGGACGCCCTCTCCCACTTCGTGGCGGAATGCGACGTGCAGGCGGTCGAGCGCTTCTTCGCCGAGATCCTCGAGCGCTTCAGGCGCGAGCGCATTCTCTCCGAGGAGTACTTCCGCGGCTTCTGCATCGAGCTGGTCTCGCGCCTGGCGGCGATAGCGCGCTCTGAGGAGCCTCCCTTGGCCTCGCTCTACCTGGATTACGAAAATCTCTTCAAACAGCTCTTCCAGCAGCCCGGCCCCCTCGACACCCTGACCTGGCTCGAGGCCTTCGCGAAGCGGATCATGGGCGCGCTGCAGGAGCGGCGCCGCGGCTGCGTCTCCCTCGGCGATCGCCTGCGGCTCTACGTCGACGAGCGCTTTCGGGACCCGCTCTCTCTTAAGCTGCTCTCCGAGCGCTTCGGCATGTCCTCGGCCTACCTCGGCAAGGTCTTTCGCGAGGCGACGGGGAACTCGTTCACGAGCCATCTCAACGGCCTGCGCATTGCGGCCGCCCTGCGCATCCTCGAGACGCGGAAGGTCAAGGCCAAGGACGTAGCCCTCGCCGTCGGGTTCTCCGACCCGAACTATTTCTACAGTGTATTCAAGAAGCTCACAGGAAAATATCCGTCGGAAATCGTCCCCGGGCCCCGCTAGCGGCGCTCACGCACCGCCTCGGAGGCGATCCGCGCCCAGGCCCAGAGTCTCTGCGGCTTCCGCGCCACCGTGGATATGTCCTTCATGATGAGCTCGACGGCGACGCCCTCGGCCGCGGCCAGGTCGAGGATCCCGTCGATCGAGGCCCGCGCGGCCTCCTCGCTCCACTCGACGTCGAGGAAGATAGCGGGGTTGGGCTTCACGCTCGCCACCCACCGCGGCCCGATGCCCGAGAAGATGCGCTTGTAGTCGTTCCAGGGGCTCACCGAGACCTTGCGAAGGCCCGGGATGCGCTCGAGGAGGGCGACCTTCCGGTCCAGGGGCTCGCAGCAGCCGTAGTAGTTGAGGCCCCAGCGCCGCATCCAGCGCAAGTCGTGCTCCATGGCGAACTCCCAATGCATCTCCGGCGACACGGAGGCGAGTATCTGCGCGTTCGAGCAGCCCCACATGTCGCTCGGGCGCACCGGTGAGGAGTCCGCCTGAGTCTTCGGGAGGTCGGAGACGTAGCCGTAGCCGCCCGAGCCGATCCTGATGTTGCCGTTGTCGAGGGAGAGGAGTCCCTGGGCTTCGAACTGATCGAGCTCCGTCATCCAGGCTTCCACCATGCGCTCGTAGGCCGAATGCACCATCTCCGGGCGGTCGATCATGTCGATCATCGCCTCCTCGATGCCCCACCAGCGGATGAGATAGTCCCAGGGCGTGAACCATATGTGGGTCTGGCCCAGCTTGCGCACGGGCATGATGTCCCCGTAAAGCTCGCGCATCGTCTCGTAGACGACCTCGGTCGTCTTCGCCGAGTGCGTGACCGTGGGCATCTGGATCTTCTCGATGTCCTCGGGGCTCCGGATCTGGACCTTGAAGTGCCTCGAGACGATCTCGTTGGCCGAGTCGGTACGCACGATGTCCACGTCCTCGACGATGCCGAAATCCGTGGAGTGGAGGGCGAGGGGGGAGTCGAGCCAAGGGTTGACCACCATGTCTCCCGGCATGTGCTTCCATTGATAGATCGTGCGCCGGAGGGTCGTCTCGAGCTCCCTGGCCCAGGCTCCCCGGCAGCGGAGGGTCAGCTCGTCGTCGACGTCCATCTCGTGCCAGGGTATCTCGTTGATCCATACCATCGGCCTTTCCTGGTCGAGGTCGTTCAGGCGCCGCCAGAGCCGGGCGTTCTCCGCGTGGGCCGGGGAAGCGGCGATGCGGGCGATCTCGCCGCCGAGCGACCGCAAGACTTCCTTCTCGTCTCGGTCGAGCTTTATCTCGTCGAGGTTCAAGGGCGGCGAATAGCTTCCGGGATCGTGGAGCATGTCGGTCCTCCTGTGCTGGCTGCGATCATAGGGCGAGGCTCCCGGGCGCGCAATCTCAAAAACTTCGCCTTGGGCATTAAGAATTGAGAATGGGGCCGAAGATACGAAAAATGCCGGAATGGGCGCGAAAAAGCGTTCGGACGCTTTACAGACGCCCAAAGTAGTTTATCCTGCGATCGGAAAGACGGGAGGATCCAATGGCTGTCGTACTGTGCTATGGCGATTCGAATACCTGGGGCTTCGATATCGAGTCCTGGGACCGGGCGGGCCCGGTCGGCGACGCGCGCTTCCCCCCCGGGACCCGATGGCCCGGGGTCCTCGCCGCCGAGCTCGGCGGCGGGCATAGGGTGATCGAGGAGGGCCTGAACGGCCGCACCACGGTCTGGGACGATCCCGTGGAAGGCGAGCACAAGAACGGACTCCGCTATCTCCTGCCCTGCCTCGAGTCCCACGCTCCCGTCGACGCCGTCGTCCTCGCCCTCGGGATCAACGACGTCAAGGTACGGTTCTCCGCGCCGGCCTCTGATATCGCCTCGGGCGCGGCTCGGCTCGCCCGTATCGTCCTAGGCTCGGGCCTGGGGCCGAAGGGCCTGGCTCCCTTCGTCCTTATGCTCGCTCCCTTCCCGCTCGGGGAGGGCATACGCTCATCGCCTTTCGGCGAGATGCTCGGCTACGAGAGCGGCCTGGAGAAATCCCGTCTCCTGGCCGCGAGCTTCGAGGTCGAGGCGCGCGCCCTCGGCGTCGGCTTCCTGGACGCCGGCGCCGTAGTCTCCGCGCATCCTCTCGATTCGCTCCACATGAGCGCGGCCTCGCACCGCGCCCTCGCCGCCGCCGTGGCGGCGAAGCTGCGCGGGCATGCGGCCCTCGCCGGCTGAATCGACGGCGCTCAGCCCTTGAGCTCGATCAGCAGGACTCCGTCCTCGACCTTCGCGGCGTAGGTCCGGAGGTCGGCGCCGGCGGGCGCGAGGGTCGCCTTGCCGCTGCGGATGTCGAACCGGCCCTGATGGGCGGGACACTCGATCTGGTCGTCGATGACTAGGCCCTTGGCCAGGATCGCCCCAGAATGAGTGCACTTCCCGTCGGTGGCGAAGAAGCCGTCCGCCAGCCTGTATATCGCGTAGGTCCGATCCGCGTAGCGAAACGGCATCGCGTCGCCTGGGCCGAGCTTGGCGCCTCCCGGCACCGGGACCCAGCGCGATTCGCCCGAAGCGAGGATCTCGTCGATGGGGGCCCTGTCTCCGTTCGCTTCCCTCGAAGCTGGCGGGGCCACGGGCAGAAGGGGCGTAATGTGGAATCGGCTCTCCTTCTGCTGGCGCATGACGACCGATAGAATGTCCTTGTACGCCGCGAAGAGATTCGAGTGGGGCGCAGGCAGCTGCCTTTCGACCTTCGCGTGGAGCCTCCGCAGGGAATGGAAGGGAACTGCCGGGAACATGTGGTGCTCGATGTGGTACTGCATGTTCCAATACAGGAATGAGGTGACCGGTCCGTAGTTCACGTCGCGCGTGCAGAGGCGGTGGTCGTAGACGTCCTCCTCCAGGCCGATATGCTGGGTGAAGTTGAGGGCGGTCGCGTAGAAGGCTCCGTAGAAGCGCGCTAAGAGAGTGTAGGCGAGGGGGAGGATCGTCCCGAACGCGAAGCAGGAACCGATGATGAGTCCATAGCCGAGCAGCCAGAATCGGGAGCTCCAGATCATGGGTTTCCAGTCGGGCTCGGGCACCAGGGCCTTGTCCTTCTCGGGAATGATCCCGAAGGCGTGCTCGATGATCGGCAGGGGCCTCACGATGCCGATGCCGACGAGCATGCCGAGCATGCGCGGAATCCTGGCCGGCCTTGGGGTAACCACCTCGGGGTCCTTGCCGATGTGGTAGGTGTAGGTGTGATGCTGGGTGTGGCCCCAGCGGTCGTAGATCGGCTCGGCTCCGTGGGCGAAGGCGGCGATCCAATGCACCGTCTCGTTGAGCCAAAGCGTCCTGAAGACCGTCCGGTGGTGGGTCTCGTGCATGAGGTGGTTGAGGAAGCAGTAGACGGTCCCGTAGGCGAAGAAGGCGGGCACCGCCCACCACGAGCCCCGGCTCAGGTAGGCCAGGTAGCCCAGGGCGACGAGGACGGCCAGGAAGGACAGAGTGCGGACGATGCCCTTCGCGTCGCTGCGCCGCATCAGCTCGTTCAGCTCCTCCTGCGGGATCTCGCAGCGATACCACCGCTCGAGGATCTCGCCGAAGTCGTCCCGTTCGCGCAGGCCGGGGCCGCTTTCATCCATTGGATCCCCCTTCGTTCCATTCCCCGATCGCGTCGTAGAGGGCGAGCACGTTCTCGAGCGGAGTCTCCCCGAGGAGGTAGTCGTGGCTCGGCCCCGCGACGTAGCCTCCGCCGGGGGCCATGACCGCGAGCGTGCGCAGGGTCTCGGCTCTCGCGATGGCCGTGGTCCCTTCCAAGAGCGCACGCTGGGTGTCGATGGCGCCGTTCAGGAGCGCCCTGCTCCCGAAATCGCGCTTGAGCCCCGCTGGATCCATGCCGGCGCAGAAGGGCTGGAGGGCGTGCAGACCGTCGATCCCGTCGCGGAGCATCGCGGGAATGAGGGGCCGGTAGCCGCCGCAGCAGTGGAGCATCACCCTGAGCCCGTGCCGGTGCCCCAGATCCGCGAGACGGCGCAGGCAAGGGGAGATGAAGCGGTCGAAGAGCTCGGGGCCCAGCAGAGGGCCGGTGGTCGAGCCGAAATCGTTGCCGATGAAGAAAATGTCGATCAGGTCGCCCGCCTCCTGGAAGACGCGCTCGCTCGATGCGACGTAGAAGTCGGTGATCTTCTCGAAGAGGAGGGAAGCGGCCTCGGGGTCGTCGTACATGAGATAGTAGAGTCCTTCCATCCCGACGAGGTCGATCGCGTCGTGCCAGAATGGGGACCAGTCTCCGCCGAGCACGGCGTACTCTCCGCCCCACGCCGCCGCCTGGTCGCGGAGCCGCGAGACGTCCACCCCGGACGCGTCGGGCCAGCCGTAGTCGGCGAAGGCCCGCGGATCGGCGTCGGCCAGAGGGTGGGAGAGGGGCTGGCCGTAGCCGATACCGGAGCGTTCCACGCCGAAGGGGCTTCGCCAGGTCGCGCCGGGGGCGAGCGAAGACCCGGAATCAATCCACGGCGCGGTGAGACGGCGGAAATCGTCCCCCAGCCTCCGTCTGAAGCCTTCCTCGTCGAGGCCGAGCGCGGCTTCCGCTTTTTCGAGGAAATCGGGTGAAGCGCCGCACCAGCAGGGGACGCGATCCGTCTCCAGATGATCGAAGGTGCGCAGTACGCGCTCGCGTGGGGTCATCTCGGCCTCCGGCGGATAGGATAGAATGACCCTCCCCAGGGGGCAATGCGAAAAAATCCGCCTTTCGCATCAAGAATTCAGAGTTTCCATCTCCTTCACCGTGCCGCGCCTCATGAGCTGCTGTTTGACCTTGAGGACTTGTATCTCCTCCGGATTGTGGGCGATGCGGTTGAGCATCATCTCGCCGGCTATCCGCCCCATATAGGTCGTGTCGATCCGCATGGTGGTGATCTGCGGCACGTAGCACAGCGCGTAGTCGAGAGTATCGCCCGGGGCGAGCACCGAGATCCGGCCCGGGACGTCGATGTCCATGCGGCGGAGCATCTCCAGGACCCTGACGGCGACGTCGTCGTCAAGGGCGAAGATGGCCGTGATGTCCGGGTGCTCGCGGACGAGGCTCCCGACGGCGCGGAGTTCTTCGTCCTCGTCCTCGAGCGAAAGCCGGCGGCGCATCGAATCGTCGAACTCCAGATGGTATTCCTCTATGGCCTTCTTGAATCCGAAGAAGCGATCGACGGGGAGGACCGGCAGGTCCTGTCTTTCGCAGTCCACATAGCCGAGCCGCAGGTGGCCGCATCTGACGAGGTAGGATGCGCCTTCGTAGGCGCCTTGGAAGTCGTCGACGCAGACCGTATAGAACCTGTCCTGGTAGCTCGAGTTCATCACCACTACGACGGGGATGCCCGCCGCCTCGAGAAGGAGGATGAGCTCGGGGGAGGCGAAATGGATGCTGGCCACGCCGAAGGCCCCCGAGCAGCGGACCTTGTCCAGGATGACCGTGGTCGAGTCGGAGCGGGAGATCGGCACCAGGACGGTGTTGAAGCCTGCCAGGCGGAGCGTCCTCTCGAATTCGTAGATGATGGGTCGGATCAGGTGGAGGACGAAGGACCACTCGGGGTCGAGATTGACGAGAACCGCGATATCCCTGGTCTCCGAGACCGCAGCCTCGGGCTTCTTCCTCTTTTGGAGGTAGCCGAGCTCGCGGGCGGCTTCGAGCACCCTTTCCCTGGTTTCTGGCGATATCCTTCCCTGGTCCGATAGGGCGAGGGAAGCCGTTGTCAGGGAAACCCCGGCCTTCTTCGCGACATCGTCGAGCCTAGCTTTGGCTGGCATCCGTTCCCCCGTTGTTGGTAAATATTTATCATTACTTTTAAAAAAAATCAATAATAATTTGTCTATTAGTGGCAAAGAAATCCAACATTTCAGCAGATTTTTGCTAAAATACGTTGACAGCTGCCATAAGAATGCTACCATCCGTCATGGAGCCGCGGCAAAAAGCGGCAGAAAGGCAGGTGCCATGAGAAGATTCGGACAGCTGATCAAACTGAAACCGGGCGTATTGGAGACCTACAAGCGCTATCACGCGTCGATCTGGCCCGAGGTCGCGAAGACGATAAGGGATTGCAATATTCGCAATTATTCCATTTTCCAGAGGGACGGTATCCTCTATGCTTATATGGAGTACGTAGGGTCGGATTTCGAGGCCGATATGGCGAGGATGGGCGAAGACCCGAAGACCCAGGAATGGTGGGCCATAATGAAGCCCATGCAGGAGCCGATCGCCGCCCGAGCCCCGGGGGAGTGGTGGGCTGATATGGAAGAAGTGTTCCACCAGGACTGAAAGGATTCTATAGTGTCCATCAAGCGTTCTCCGAACTGCCAAGCCAAACTCGAGCGCCTCAACAAGGCGCTCCGACACGAAGAGGGAGACAGGCTCCCGCTTTCCGATTTCTATTGGACCACCTTCGTCAACCGCTGGAGGAAGGAGCTCGGCCTGGCGGCCGACGCCGATATCTATCGGCATTACGACCTCGACTGGATCTGCGTCACGCCCAATATGGATCCGCATATCAAGAACTTCCAGGTCATCAAGGAGACGGAGGAGGACATGATCCTCAAGACCGGCTTCGAGGCGACTATACGGAAGAAACTCGGCACGCAGATGCCCTATTTCGAGCGCTTCGACACGGACGACCTGGGCAAGATGGCGGCCTTCGCCTTCGACGACCCCTGGGACGAGCGGCGCTTCTTCAAAGGAGGCGACGACCAGCTAAACGGGATCGGCGACGTCATCACTCGCGATGTCCCCGCGTGGATCGAGAGGGTCAAGTCCTATTACGAGGACTTCCCCGTCTACGGCTCGATCTGCGAAGGCCACGAGTACGTCTGGCGGATCATCGGGACCGAGAATGTCCTGTTGTGGCTCGGCCTCTACCCGGACGAGCTTGGCGCCTTCATCCGCCGCATCGGCGACTTCCTCGTCGAGTCGACGAAGGCCCAGATCAAGGCGGCCGACGGGATGCTGGCGGGCATGGTGGTCTGGGGCGACGTGGCCTACCGCAACGGCATGCTCTTCTCCCCGGACATGTGGCGCGAGCACTTCAAGCCCATCGTGAAGGAGCAGATCCGCATCTGCCACGAGGCGGGCATAGCCGTCATCTACCACGGCTGCGGCAACGCGAGCGAGATCTACGAGGATTTCATCGAGATCGGGCTCGACTCCTACAATCCCCTCGAGGCAAAGTCGGGCCTCGACGTGGTGGAGCTGCGGAAGAAGTACGGGCACAAGATGGGCTTCTGCGGGAACATCGACGCGCTGGCCTGGGCCAACGAAAGCCTGCCGGAGCTCGAGGCCCAGGTCATGCGCAAGCTCAACGCGGCGAAGGGAGGCGGCTACCTCGTGCAGTCCGACCACTCGGTTCCGAGCAACGTCTCGGCCGAGCGCTACGAGTTCGTGCTGAACCTGCTCAGGAAGAACGGCCGCTACCCCCTCTCCCTCGGCGAGTGGGACGATCCCGCCATTCCCGGGGGGCGCCCTTGACCTCGAGAGAGCGGGTCCTCGCCGCGATCGCGCACCGCGAGGCGGATCGCGTGCCGGTGGACCTCGGGAGCACGCCGAGCTCGGGCATCTCCGCCCTCGCCTATTCGGCGCTGGCCAGGGAGCTCGGCTCGGGCGCGGCCATCGATCCCCGGCCACGCGTCTACGACGTCGTCCAGGAGCTGGCCCAGCCCGAGGACCGGATGCTCGACCGGCTGGGCATCGATGTCGTCGACATCGGCCGCGCTTTCAACGATCGCGGCGAGGATTGGTCCGAGCTCGAGATGCCCGACGGCAGCCTCTACCTCTACCCCGCCTGGTTCAAGCCCCGGAGGCGCGGAGAAGACCTCTTCGTCTACGACGGAGAAGGGACCCTCATCGCCCAGCGGCCGTCCGGAGCGACCTTCTACGACGAGCGCTGCTTTCCCTACGAGGGCGGCTACCCCGCCGACTACCGCGCGCTCCCTAAAGCCATGGGCAAGGTGCTGTGGTCCGCCCTCGCGCATTCGCCCTGGGACCACGCGGCCGAAGAGGGCTTCTGGCAGGATCTGCGGTCCAGGGCCCTCGCCCTCAAGGCCCGGACCGACCGCGCCCTCATGATCGTCGTCGGCTGCAATCTCTTCGAGTGGGGCACCTTCCTCCGCCGGATCGACAACTTCCTCGTCGACCTCCTCGTCGACGAGGCGCAGGTCGAGCGCCTCCTGGACGCTCTCATGGAAGTCCACCTCGCGACGCTCGAGAAGGTCTGCGTGGCGGTGGGCGACGTCGCCGACATCCTCCGCTTCGGCGACGACCTCGGGCACGAGGGCGGGCCCTTCATGTCCCCCGACATCTACAGGCGGATATTCAAGCCGCGCCACAAGGCCCTCGTGGACTTCGTGCGCGCGCGCAGCTCGATGAAGACCTTCCTGCATTCCTGCGGCTCCATTTACGCTCTCATCCCGGACCTCATCGACGTCGGCTACGACGTCATCAATCCGGTGCAGACGAGCGCCAGGGACATGGAGCCCGAGCGGCTCAAGCGCGAGTTCGGGAGGGACCTGACATTCTGGGGGGCGGGCATCGAGAACCGGACCGTCCTGAAGGCGGGAACGGTCGAGGAGGTGAGAGCCCAGACCCTCGAGAGGCTCGCCCTCTTGTCCAAGGGGGGCGGCTTCGTCTTCAATACCGTCCACAACATCATGCCCGATGTCCCGGCCGCCAACGTGGTCGCGATGTTCGGCGCTATCGACGAGTTCAACGGCCGGTCCGGCGGCGATCGGAATAATTAGCGTATTTTCGGTTTTTTTTGTGGTTGCGGCCCCGCGGGACGGGGCCTAGCATCGATCGACGGTCGCGCGGCCAAGGGCGCGGCGCCGGCCGCCTCAGGAGAAGATTTTGAGCGAACGAGAAATCGGGCTCGCCCTCGAGATGAAGCACGTGAGCAAGCGCTTTCCCGGCACTATAGCCGTGGACGACGTCAGCTTCGAGGTTTCCGCCGGCGAGGTGCACGCCCTGGTAGGCGAGAACGGAGCCGGGAAATCCACCTTGATGAAGATGCTCGCCGGCTCCTTCGACGATTATACCGGCGATATCAGAGTGAACGGACGGGACGTGACGCTTCACTCGCCGACCGAAGCCAAGAAGTACGGAATCGGCATGATCTACCAGGAGCTCAGCCTGGCCAGGCCCATCAGCATCGCGGAGAACCTGCTGGCCGGCAGGCTCCCGAAGCGGGGGCCCTTCCTCGACCGGCGCAGGAAAGCCTCCCAGGCCAAGGAGCTCCTCGCCCGGGTCGGTCTCGATCTGGACACCGATCTCCCCATCGAGGACATAAGCCAGCACGAGGCTCAGCTCGTCGAGATCGCGAAAGTCCTCGGTAACGGCCCCTGCATACTGGTCATGGACGAGCCGACGAGCGCCCTGTCACGGGAGGAGGTCGAGCGCCTCTTCGAGATCATCGTCCAGCTGAAGAGCCGTGGCATAGCCATCGTCTACATCTCCCACCACCTCCCGGAGATATTCCGGATCGCGGATCGCGTCACGGTCATGCGCGACGGCAAGAAGATCGCCACCAAGCCCATCGGCGAGGTCAGCCGCGAGGAGGTCGTCCAGATGATGGTCGGCCGCTCGGTGAAGGAGTTCTACAAGCGCGAGGAGCGCCGGATCGGAGAGCCAAGGCTCAAGGTCGCTGGTCTGTCGCGTTTCGGTTTCTTCCATGACCTCTCCTTCGAGGCGCGGCGCGGCGAGATCCTGGGCATTTGCGGCCTTTCCGGAGCCGGCCGCAGCGAACTCGCCAAGGTGCTGGCCGGCCTGGACAGGGCCGACGAGGGACGCATCGAGCTGGATGGAGCCCCGGTGAAGAGCGCCACGATGGCCCAGGCGCTCGGCCAGGGCATCGCCTATCTCACCGAGGACCGCAAGATAGAGGGACTGGCCCTGAGGCTGGCGGTGGACGACAACGTCCTCGCGCCGATCGTGGACCGGCTCTCCTCCGCCTCGATCTACTCGAAGGCGAAGGGCGCGCCGGTCGTGGCGCGCCTGATCGAGGAGCTCGACATCTATCCTCCCGATCCGGAGAGGACCGTGGGCAATCTCTCCGGCGGGAACCAGCAGAAGGTCCTCTTGGCCAAATGGCTGGCCAGCGCGCCCAAAGTCCTCATCCTGGACGAGCCGACGCGCGGCGTCGATATAGGCGCCAAGATGACTATCCACAATTCCATAGAGAAGCTCGCGAGGGAGGGCTGCACGGTGCTGTTAATCTCTTCGGACCTACCCGAGCTCGTCGGCCTATCCGACCGGGTGATGATCATGCGCAAAGGGCACTTCACCCGCGAGATGGCCTTCAGCGAGTGCAGCGAGGAGAGTCTCCTCCTCGCCGCCAACGGCGAAGGGAGCGTATGATGGCGGTCGGCATCGAGAAGGCCGCGCCGGCGCAGCTCCCGGCCGCCCAGGAGGGAGGCGACAACCGGGCCCTGGGCTCGAGCTCGGCCGGGCGCCTCGTCAGCGCCGCGGGCGTGTACGGCATCGCCGTGCTGTTCCTGGCGATCGGGGCCCTGCTCCAATTGACCGGGATCATCCGAGGCTTCCTGTCCCTCCAGAACATGCTCAACATAGTGGATGCGGCGGCCCTCGTCGGCATCGTCGCCACCGGCATGGCCTTCGTGACCTACTCGGGTCACTTCGCCGACATGTCGGTGCCGACGACGATGGGCTTCACGGGCTACATCTGCATCGAGCTCCTCCGCTTCGGCTTCCTGCCCGCCCTCGCGGGCGCCATCGCGGTGGGCCTCGTCATCGGCCTCGTGAACGGATACGTAGTGGGCAAGTTCAAGGCCAATCCGATCATCTGGACCCTCGCCGTCAACTACGTGACCATGGGCGTCATACGCCTGGTCTGGGTGAACAAGCAGATCTACCCCGACATGCGCGGCTCGGGCCAGGATGCAGTGGCCCTCTTCGACGGGATATACCGCCTGCGCTTCTTCAACCTCATAGGCCTGCCCGTGGTCATCCTCGTCGTCCTGGTGGTCCTCGGCCAGTTCGTGATGACCAGGACCTCCTTCGGCGCGAAGCTCAAGCTCACGGGCTCCAGCCTGCGCGCGGCCAAGTTCTCGGGGATAAACGTCGAGCGCATGATCACCGCCTCCTTCGTGCTGACCGCCTTCACGGCGACGATCGGGGGGCTGGCGGTGACCTCGCTCTCCCGGGTCGGCGCCTGGTACAACGGCGCGGGCTACGACTTCAAGGCGGTGACGGCCATCGTCATCGGCGGCATGACCCTCGCCGGCGGCCGCGGCTCGATACTCGGAGTGCTCGGCGGCTCCCTGATCATCGGACTCTTGAACAACGTACTGACGCTCCTGGGAGTCGGCACCTTCTCCCAGGACATGATCCGCGGCGCGATATTCATCGTGGTCGTCGGGATAAACGCCAAATCCTTGCGTAGCCTGGGGAGAGACGATGCGTAAGATCGGAAAGAACGGATTGCTCTCCTTCGGCGACAAGTACCGGATCTACATTCTCTTCGTCGCGGTCTTCGCCTTCATGTCGCTGTTCGCGCCGCGCTTCTTCAACGTGTTCAACGTCACCTCGATCCTCAAGGCGATCTCGATGAACGCCTGCGTGGCGATCGGCTTCACCGTGGTCATGATCTGCGGGCAGCTCGACCTCTCGATCGGCACGGTGATCACCTTCGCGGGGGTGATAGCGCTGGGACTCCAGCCCTCTCTCGGCTACCTGGCCTCGGTAGCCGTGGCCATCGTCGCCGGGACCCTCGTGGGCGTGCTCAACGGTCTCCTCGTGGCGAAGGCCAAGATCAACTCCTTCATCGTCACCCTCGGGACCATGACGATCCTGCAGGGGGCGATCTACGAGCTCTCCGGCGGGAACTCCATCAGCGTCTCGTCCCCCGAGGCCTTCGTCATCTCCGACTTCCTGTCCAAGAGCTTCCTACCCCTGATCACTCCGCGCATCCTCATCAGCGCCGTGCTCGTCGCCGTCGTGGAGTTCTACCTCCGGCGCACCCGCTCGGGGCGGAACTTCTACCTGGTCGGCGGCAACCGGAGCACGGCCTGGCTGGCGGGGATCCGCACGGACCGCTACACCATCGCGGCCTTCGCGCTCTCCGGGGCGACGGCCGCCGTGGCCGGGGTCTTCTCGGTGCTCGAATCCACGTCGGCCACGCTCAAGCTCGGCGAGAACTCGCTCATGTACGTCATCTCCGCCACGATCATAGGCGGGACCGCGATGTCGGGAGGGAAGGGCGGGGTGCTCCGCAGCGTCGTGGCGATCTTCACCCTGGAGATGCTCTACACGGGCGTCATACTCTTCGGCCTCGGGAACGAGGTCAAGATATTCCTCGCCGGTCTCATCCTCGCCTACGTGGTCCTCTACGAGGCCTACGCGACCTACAAGCACGAGAAGAGCCTCGGGCAGAGGCCCGAGCTCATGAAGGAGCTCGCGGCGAGGAAGTCGGCCTCCGCATAGGGGCCGGCCCGCCGCGCCATAAACATGATTCCGTTACCGGAGCGCCCCATGGGGGCGGCGACCGGAGGGGATAGACTTTCGAAGGAGGAACTCAGATGAAAAGAGCCGCATTCATCGCAGTAGCGATCGCGCTCCTGGCTCTCGTCGCCGCGCCCTGCTTCTCTCAGACCGCAGCGCAGAAGGCGAATCTCGCCGCATCGCTCAAAATCGACACGAGCACGCTCAAATCGGCCGACAACCAGCAGCTGCTGGCCCCGTCCACCGACAGCCGCAAGGTGCCGGCCCGGCCGGCCGATCCCAACGCCCTCGCCGAGACCGACCCCCTCCACTGGTACGACATGGAGTGGGCGGGCTGGAACGTCACCCCGACCAACCTGCCCAAGTCGCCCGCGGACGGCGCCGTCGGCAAGAAGATCATCATGATCGTCCACGGCGACCACCCCTGGACGACCGCCTGCATCCTGGGCGGCAAGAAGGTCGCCGATGCCTATAACATGACCTTCAAGGCCCTGTCCCCGAACTGGGTCAAGGATGTCCAGGACCAGATGATCGATCAGGCCATCAACGAGAAGCCCGACATGATCCTCCTCATCCCCCTCGACGCCAAGGGCGCGGTGCAACAGGCGCGCAAGATCAACCAGGCCGGCATCCCCGTCCATATCTTCAACACCCTGCCCGACGCCCAGGCCCTCAACTACGCGCTCGGATGGACCGGGCCGGACGACTTCGGCCAGTTCCGCCTCCTCGCCAAGTCATGGGCCGACGAGCTGCGCAGGCGCAATCCCGGCGCCAAGACCATCGGCGTCGCCTACGTCCAGCACGCTCCGGGCGGCTCTCCCTACTTCGCCCGCTCCTTCGGCCCGATCTCCGAGCTCGCCACCTACGCGCCCGAGATCAAGACCCTGGCCAAGGCCTCGCCGACGCCCGCGACCTTCGACGCCAACACCACGATGCAGCTCGTCTCCGACTGGCTCACCAAGTACGGTAAGGACCTTAAGGGCATCTGCGCCTCCGACGACTCCGCCCAGTCCCTCGGCATCTTCCAGGCCCTCGAGAAGGCCGGCCGGACCGACGTCGTCGTCGTCGCCGCCGGCAACTCGAAGCAGGGCATGGACCTCGTGAAGGACGGGAAGCTCTTCGCCATCACCTACCAGACCGCGGAAGGCGACGGCGCCCTGGCCGTCCAATACGCCGCCGACTGGTTCAACGGGAAGAAGCTGCCCGTGCGCAGGAACCTCGCCCAGCACATCATCACCAAGGCCGACGTGGACAAGTTCTACCCGCCCCAGTGGTGATCGGACTCTCTTGACCCAGGCGACCCGGGACCCTTAGAGTGCCGGGCGATCGCGGGGCCGCGGCGCCTGTAGGCCGCGGCCCCTTTTTTTTCGACGCCCTGCCTTCCGGATCGGCCCCCGGCGGGGAAGTTTTCCATTAGACTTTGAAACTGGCGCGAGAAGACATCGACCTCGAGCGTCACCAGGAGGACGGGTGAAATCGTTGCGACTTCCCTTCATCGCGAAGGCTATCGGCCTCGCGGCCGTTCCGGCCTTCCTATCGGGGGCGGCGGCCCTCGTCGCCGGCGCGGCGCCGGGCGCCGGCGCGGCGATCGTCGCCCTGGCGGGTCTTTCCGCCCTCCTCTCGGCGGCCGGGGGCGTCTACCTCGGCGTCTCGACGGGGCGCGGCCTGCGCGGCCTCGAGAAGGGCGTGGGGGGCTCCGCGCGCGGCGAGGCCGACCTGGTGGCGAGGCTGCCCATACTCCGGCGCGACGAAACGGGCTCCGTCGCCCGCGGCTTCAACGTCTTCATCGCGAGGCTCCACGATATCGTCACCCGGATCAAGGAGATCGCCTCCAGGAGCGCGGCCAGGAGCGACGAGCTCGCCTCGCAGGCGGAAGAGCTCTCGGCGACGATGGCCGAGATGAGCGCCTCCATGGAGTCCTTGGGCGGCAACGGCGAGCTCCTGCGGAAGGAAATGGAGGAGTCGGAGGCCGGACTGGCCTCGATCAGGACGGCCGCGGCCGGGGCCGCCTCGAGGATCAGGGAGCAGTCCGCGGCCCTTGCCGCGTCCGTCGAGGCGCTCTCCGCCATGTCCGCGAAGGCCGTCGAGGTCGGGCGTCAGCTCGACGCCAGGCGAGGCGACTCGGAAGCCCTGGAGAAGGCCGCCGGCGAGAGCGGCTCGGCGCTCGCCGCGGCCAACGCGGCCCTCAAGGACATCGCGGCCGCCGTCGAGGACGCGCGCGGCATGGCCGCCGTAATCGGCGACATCACCGAGCGGACCAACCTCCTCGCGATGAACGCCGCCATCGAGGCGGCTCATGCGGGCGATCGCGGCAGGGGCTTCGCCGTCGTCGCGGGTGAGATCCGCAAGCTCGCGGAATCCACGGCGACCAACGCCCGATCCATAACGGCCTCCGTGGCCGCGGCCGGAGGCAGGGCGGCCGAGGCTTCCTCGCTCGCCGAGCGCTCCGAGCGCTCCTTCACGGCCCTGGCGACCGGCGTGCGCTCGGTCAGCGCGGGCATGGCCCGCGTGGGCGAGATCATGGGCAGCCTCGGCGAGTCCGAGTCCCTGCTCGAGCGGAGGATAGGCGAGCTCGAAGGGGTCGCCGCCGACGTGGGCGACCGCGCCGCGGAGGTCGAGTCCCTGTCCGCCCAGGTTTCCGAGAGGGTGGCGCGCGCATCCGGCCTCTCGCAGGCCAACGCCGAGGCCATCGTCGAGATGGCCGCCGGGGGACGTCAGATCAACCAGGCGATAGCCGGCCTCGCGAGCCTCGGCTCGGAGAACTCGAGCGCGGCGATCGATCTCGAGGCCGCCGTTCGGCGATTCAAGACCATCGACACGGCCGAGCTCAAGTCCGGCGACGGGCGTCCTCTCGTGGAGTGGACCCGGCGAACCAAGACCATCCCATCCTCTCCCGGCGACCCCGATTCCTTCCCCGAGTCCGACGAGCGGCACTGGTACCGCTACGAGTACGTCGGCTGGGGCGTCGAGAAGCGGCCCCAGCCCGAGTCGCGCTGCGACGGAGCCGAGGGCAAGCGCGTGGCCTGCGTCCTCATGGGCGAGCATCCCTACATGGGCGCCTACCGCCGGGGAATGGAGAAGCTCGCGAAGGCCTTCGGCGTCCGCCTCTCCTTCTCCTCGTCGCGCTTCGATCCGAAAATCGAGGCGCAGGTCGTCGCGCAGGCGGTCTCGGAACGTCCCGACCTCCTCATCGTCATGCCCAGCAGCGCGACCGGAGGCTTGGGCTCCTCGGCGATCGCGTACAGGGCCGGCGTGCCCCTCCTCTACTCGAACTCCTACCCCGACCCCGAGTGCTTCCGGTACTGTCTGGCGTGGACCGGCCCGGACGACTGGGCCCAGACCCGGTCCCTCGCCCGGCGCTTCGCCGAGCGCTGCGCGAGCGAAGGCGGCTATGCCCTGATCCAGCACCTGCCCGGCTCGAGCCCCTTCTACTCGAGGACCTACGCCTTCACGACCGAGATATCCAAGGCCGCCCCGCGCATGACCTGTCTCGAGAGGGCCTACACCGGCTTCGCCAGGGAGGAGACGGCGAAGGCGGTCCGGGGCTGGCTCTCGAAGCACGGCGGCTCGCTCAAGGGCATCTACTCCGCGGACGACGGCCAGACCCTCCTGGGCATCGCCGACGCGATGGAGGCCGCAGGCCGGAACGATCTCGTGATAATGGCCGCGGGCACCTGCGCGATCGGCCTCGACCTCGTGGGGAAGGGCCAGGTCGACTCGATCAGCTACCAATCGGCGGAGGGCGACGGCGCCCTCGCGCTCAAGGCGGCCGCCGACTGGTTCAGCGGCCTCGATCTCGATCCCATCATCTACATGCCGATCGGCACGATCACGAGGGACAATCTCCGCGACTATCTCCCCGCCCAATGGTGAGACAGCCCGGTTTTTTTGCGGTTTCCGGTTTTTTTTGCGTTTTTTCGGGGAGCCATCGCCGATATCCACAAGATTTCGCAAGAAATTCCGGGTCGGCGATCGAAGGTCCTCGGTGTACGCTTCGCGGAAAGCGCTCTAGCATCCTCCCATCGCGCGATCCGTTGTCATAGGAGGATGCTTTATGAGAAAGTTCGTTCTGGCCCTGCTCGTGCTCGTCGTCGCCTCTTCGGGGCTCTTCGCACAGGCCAAGGCCGCTCCGCCCAAGGACCAGCTCTATATCGAAGTCTCGGCGCTCGGTAACCTGGACTACTTCTACGACCACAAGATGGGCATGGAGATGGTCGGCAAGGAGCTCGGAGTCCGCACCGAGTACGTCGGGCCCGCCGAGTACGACATGAACGCCATGGTCGCGGCCCTTGAGCAGGCGATAGCGAAGAAGCCCGCCGGCCTCGTGGTCGTCGGCTTCGAGCCCTCGCTCAATTCCATCGTCGACAAGGCCGTCGGCCTCGGCATACCGGTCGTCACCGTAGACGCGGATCTCCCCGGCTCCAAGCGGCTGGCCTTCGTCGGCACGGGGAACTTCACCGCGGGGACCGTCGGCGGCAGGAAGCTGGCCAGCCTCATCGGCGGCAAGGGCAAGGTCGCCATAATCACCAAGCCCGGTCAGTCCAACCTCGAGGAGCGCATCGCCGGCTACAAGTCCGCGCTCGCCTCCTTCAAGGATATCCAGATCGTGCAGATCGCCGACGATCAGAGCGACCCCGTGGTGGCCGCCCAGGTCGCCGCCACCCTCCTCCAGAAGTACCCGGACCTGGCTGGCCTGGTCTGCGTCGAGGGCGCGGGCGGCTCGGGCGCCGCGACCGCCGTGCGCGAGGCCAAGATGGCCGGCAAGGTGAAGATCGTGTCCATGGACCGGGGCAACGAGATCCTCGACGCCATCAAGGAAGGCGTCATCTCCGCCTCCGTCGCCCAGCAGACGGCCCTCATGCCCTACTACGCCGTCCAGATCCTCTACAACCTCGTCAATTCCAAGGTCGCCATCACCTCCAACAACAAGGCCGCCGGCGTGCTCGGCATCCCGGCCGTCGTCGATACCGGCGCCATCATCATCGATTCGTCGAACTACCAGTACTTCAAGCGCTAGGACTTCGCGTCGGGCGGCCGGTCGGGATTCCTGCGCGCGCAGGCGCGCGAAGGGTCCCGGCCGGCTTTCCGGCCGGAAGGAAGATCGGATGTCTGACTACATCCTGGAAGCCCGCGGTATCGTGAAGACCTTCCCCGGCGTCAGGGCCCTCGACGGCGTCGACCTGAGGCTGCGGCGAGGCGAGACGCACGCCGTGGTCGGCGAGAACGGCGCGGGCAAGAGCACCCTCATGATGGTGCTCACCGGGGTCTACCGTCCCGACTCGGGCAGCATCATGCTGGATGGCGAGGAAGTGCGCTTCGCCTCGCCGAGCGAGGCGGTCCGCCGCGGCGTCTCGATCGTCTACCAGGAGCTGAGCCTCGTCCCCTCGCTGAGCCTGGCCGAGAACATCTTCGCGAACCGCCAGCCCGTCGGCAGGCTCGGCGCCGTCCGCCGCGCGGAGCTCAACCGCCGCGCGCGCGAGTGCCTGGCGCTCTTCGACCTGGAGGGGATCGATCCCGCGACCCTCGTGAAGGACCTGAGCCCGGCGACCCAGCAGGTGGTCGAGATCCTCAAGGCGATCTCCACCGATCCCGCGGTCCTCATCCTCGACGAGCCCACCTCTTCGCTCACCGAGGTCGAGTCCAAGCGCCTCTTCGAGAACATCCGCGTCCTCGCGCGGCGCGGGATAGCCTGTCTCTACATCTCCCACCACCTCTCGGAGATATTCGAGATCGCCCAGACGGTCACGGTGCTCCGCGACGGGCGCTTCGTCTGCGACGCCGCCGTGGCCGACATCGACGAGGACTTCCTCGTGGCCAACATGGTCGGGCGGAAGATAGCCGACATCTACGGCCGCCGCCCTCCTCCCTCCTCCTTCGGCCCGGCGCGCTTCGAGGCGCGCGGCCTCTCGAGGCGGGGCATCTTCGCGGACGCGAGCTTCGAGGTGCGCTCGGGCGAGATCGTGGGCTTCTCTGGCCTCGTGGGCGCGGGGAGGACCGATCTCGGCCTCGCCGTTTTCGGCGCCCCGCCGCCGGACTCCGGAGAGATGGTCCTCGACGGCGAAGTCGTCGCTCCCGCCTCGCCGCGCGAGGCCATCGACCTCGGGATCGGCTATCTCACGGAGGACCGCAAGACCCAGGGGCTCTTCCTGGACTTCCCCGTCCGCGCGAACCTCGCCGCGAACAGGCTTGCCTCGCTGAGCGCAGGCCCGCTGGTGAGCGACCGGCTCGTCGACGCGGCCGCGTCCAAGGCCGTGCGCGAGTTCCGCATCGCCTCGGGCGAAGGCCGCAAGTCGGTGCGCACCCTCTCGGGCGGCAATCAGCAGAAGGTCCTCCTCGGGGCCTGGATAGGGATCGAGCCGCGCCTCCTCATCGTCGACGAGCCCACGCGGGGCGTCGACGTCGGGGCGCGCAGCGAGATCTACGGCTTCCTCCGGGCCCTCGCGGCCCGGGGCATGGCCATCATCATGATCTCGTCCGACCTCACGGAGATCCTCGGCCTCAGCGACCGCATCTACGTCATGAAGTCCGGCCGGATAGCGGGCGAGCTCGACGGCCGCGCGGCGACGGAGGAGTCCGTCATAGCCCTGGCCACCGGATCGGCCACAGGAGTAAGCGAAGCATGAACTGGTTCAAGCGCGTCACCGGTCAGCGCGAATTCATGATCGGGGCGATAGTCTTCTGCGTCATCGTGGCGATGAGCTTCGCCTCGCCCTACTTCCTCTCGTCGGGGAACCTCCTGGCCCTCCTCCTGGGCCTATCCATCGAGGCCATCATCGCGGTCGCGATGACCAACCTCATGGTGTCGGGCGGCTTCGACATGTCGGTCGGCTCCATCGTCGCCGTCACCGGCGCGGCGACGGCGCTCCTCCTCGCGAGCGGCGCGCCGATCGCGCTGGCGGTCGCCGCGGGGATCGCGCTGGGGGCCGCGATCGGCCTCTTCAACGGTCTGATCATCTCTAAGATCGGCATCAACCCCTTCGTGACCACTCTCTCGTCCCTGAGCCTCTTCCGCGGGCTCACGCTGATCCTGTCCAAGGGCAGGAACATCTCTGGCCTCCCCGACGGCTTCAAGGCCATCGGGCAGACCGTGGTCTTTGGGATCCAGACCCCTATCATCATAGCGGCGGTCCTCATCGTCGTCGGCGACATCCTGCTGCGCCGCTTCCGCTTCTTCAGGCAGAACTACTACATTGGGGGCAACGAGCGGGCCGCCCGCCTCTCGGGCATCGCGGTCGACCGCATGAAGACCCTGGCCTACGTGCTCACGGGTCTCTTCGCCGGCCTCGCGGGGATCGTGATGACCTCCCGCCTAGGCGCCGCGTCCATGACCGCGGGCACGGGTCTCGAGCTGCGGGTCATCACCGCGGTCATCATAGGAGGCGCGAGCCTCCAGGGAGGCGAGGGGACCGTCCTCGGCGCCTTCCTCGGCTCCCTCCTCATGGCCCTCATCACGAACGCGCTGACCCTTCTCGGGGTCGACGTCTACTGGCAGACCTTCGTCATCGGGGCCACCCTCCTCGCGGCCGTGATGATCGACCAGCTCGGCAAGAAGAGCGCGCAGGCCAAGGCGACCAGCGCCGCCAGGGCGGCCGCAGGCCCCAGCGGAGAGAGGAAATCGGCATGACGAGCTACGAAAGAGTGAAGGCCGCCCTGGAGCACCGGGAGCCCGACCGCCTGCCCTTCGATCTCGGGGGCTCCGTGCTCACGGGCATCAACCGCCGCGCCTACGCGAAGCTCCGCCGCTACCTCGGCCTGAGCGAGCTCGAGCCGAGACTCGTGGACGAGACCCAGCAGCTGGCCCGCGTCGACGAGGACCTCCTGGCGCGCCTCGAGGTGGACGTCGCCTGCGTAGATCCCGATCCTCCCGCGGGGCCCACCCTGGCGAGGAGCCCGGTCCGCGACGGCGAGTACTGGCGCATGGTGGACGAGTGGGGCATCTCGTGGAAGATGCCGGTCGAGGGCGGCCATTACTTCGACATGACCGACCAGCCGCTCAAGGCGGCCGAGAGCGCCGCCGACCTGGAGCGCTATCCCTGGCCGAACCCGACCCAGGCCGCCCGCTTCGCCACGCTCAAGTCGCGCGCCGACCGCGCCGTCCTCAGGGAGAAGAAGGCCTACATCCTCGGGCGGCAGTACGCGGGCATCTGGGAGACCGCCCTGTGGATGTGCGGCTTCGAGAAGTTCTTCGCCGACATGCTCATCAACGAGGATTTCGCCCACGCCCTCATGCGCAAGATCACCGAGCTCAAGATCGCCTACTGGGAGAAGGCCCTCGAGACCGTGGGGGACAATGTCCTCGTGGTCTCCGAGGCCGACGACCTGGCCACCCAGTCGAGCCTCCTCTGCTCGCCCGAGCTCTACGAGCGCATGGTCCACCCCTACCACAAGGAACTTTTCTCCTTCATCCGCAGGAAGGCGAAATCGCCGGTCCACATCTTCTACCACAGCTGCGGGGCCTTGAAGCCGCTCATTCCCTACCTGATCGACGAGGGCGTGGACGTCCTCAACCCGGTCCAGGTGAACGCCGCGGACATGGACACGAAGGTCCTCAAGCGCGAGTTCGGGAAGGATGTCACCTTTTGGGGCGGCGGCGTCGACACCCAGCGAGTCCTTCCCTTCGGCAGCCCCTCCGAGGTGCGCGACGAGGTGAGGCGGCGGATCGAGGACCTGGCCCCCGGCGGGGGCTTCGTCTTCGCCTCCGTCCACAACGTCCAGGGCGACGTGCCGCCGGAGAACTTCATGGCCATGTGGGAGGCGATGCGGGAGTACGGCGCCTACTGACCGCGCGGCCTTCCAGGCGGGCCGCCCGCCCCGACCTTGACGGCGGGGATGGGCGGCCCTAGTATTCCTCACCTGTCATGCGCACTCCCTACTCCTTCGCGGGGCCCCTCTTTCTGGCGATCACCTTCGCCTCCCTCGCGCTGTTCGTCGCCCTGGCGGCGGCCGCCTTCGGGCCCGAGCACGGGGCGGCCGCCGCGGCGCCTTCCTACCATTTCGCGGTGATCACCGACAACGAGGCGGACCACGCGCGCGCGGCCCTCAGGCGGGGCTGCCTCCGGGCGGGCTCGGAGTACGGGGTCGCCATCGAGTTCTTCGGCCCGAGGTTCACGGACAACGAGTCCCAGCTCTCCTGGCTCGAGACCGCCGTCGCGGCCAAGGTCGACGGGATCGCAGTCCAGGTCCCCGACCAGGCCCTCTTCGCGCCGGTCATCGATCGGGCCGTCGAGCGGGGCATACCCGTCGTCACGGTGGAGGACGACGCCAAGGATTCGAGGCGGGGCGCCTTCGTCGGCGCGAGCAACTTCGCGATCGGGAGCCGGGCGGGCGCCCTCGCCGCCTCCGCGTCCGGGGGAAGATCGCGCATCGTGCAGATCATCCCGGAGGAGCTCGCCCCGGGCCGGGGGATATCCTCGGACCTCGAGCTCTCCGGCTTCCGCGAGGCCGTCAAGGCGAGCCCGGGCATGAGGATAGACTCCGTGCTCTACTCCCGGCTGGGCATCTTCAGCGCGGAGGAGGCGGCGCAGGACATCGTCTTCAACCGGCCGTCGATCGACCTCATCGTGTGCTACTCGGCCAGCGACACCATCGGGGTGGCCCAGGTCCTCGTCGACTACAACCGCGTCGGCAGGATCCTGGTCGTGGGCTTCGGCGACGATCCAGAGATCGCGCGCTACGTCGAGAAGGGCGTCGTGGCCGGGAGCGTCGTCGTGGACGCGGACGACATGGGCTACCGGGCCGTGGCCACCCTGGTCTCGCTCGCGAAGGGGCAGCGGGCCTCCTCCTTCGTCGAGATCGGCGTGCGGAGCCTGGACCGCGCCGCGGTCGAGGCGGGCAGGGACCTCTCCGGATCCGACGGGAAATCCCCTTGACCCCGCCCGCCTCCGCGCGGGGTCACGCCCGCCTCCGCGCCAATATGCTCCTCGCCTTCCTCCCGGCGATCCTCGTCATGGCGCTCTGCAGCCTGTTCTCCTACGCGGCCTCGATGCTCTACCTCAGGGAGACCGATCGGATCATCGCGGGTTCGACCTTCCTGGCCGGACTCGTGGAGAACGTCGATCGCGTGGCCGTCAGCCTGGAGGGCTATCTCGTGACCAGGCGCTTCGAGAGCCTCAACGCCTACCTCCAGGCGAGCTACGAGCTCCGCGGGAAGGCGCGCGGCATCGACCGCTCCCGGAGCTACGACGAGGGCAGCATCATGCTCGAGGACCTGGGCAACCTCATAGATTCCTACCTCGCGAGCTGCGACGCCTCCATGAACGCCCGGCGCCAGCGCGACATACCCTCCTACATCGCGAGCTACCGCGAGGCCGGCAAGATAGGCGCCTGGATAGACCGCGACATCGACCGCTACAACCGGCACCAGCTCGGGGAGCAGTCCGTCCGCTACTCCCGCCTCTCGAGCCGGATAGCCGCCGCCCAGCTCGCCGCCCTCCTCCTCATCGCGGTCATCTCGATCCTCGACCTGGGCTTCGTCGTGCTTACGAGCCGCCGCATGACCGGGCCGATCATGCGGCTCGCCGAGCTCGCCGACAGGGTCTCGCAGGGGGACTTCGACGTGGGGCCGATGCGGGAGGCGACCGGCGACGAGATCGAGACCCTCTCCGGCTCGATCGATCGGATGGTCGCGAACATGCGCTCCTACCTCGTCGAGCTCAGGGAGAAGAGCGCCCTCCAGGAGAAGCTCAAGGAGGAGGAGATGCGCTCGCTCAAGATGGCCGGGCTCCTGCGCGAGGCGGAGCTCCACGCGCTCCAGTCGCAGATCAACCCCCACTTCATCTTCAACACGATCAACGCCGGCGTCCAGCTCGCCATGTTCGAGAACGCGAGCCGCACCGGCCGCTTCATGGACGAGCTCGCCCGCCTCCTGCGGTACAACCTGCGGAGCCTCGACGAGGACGTGGAGCTCCGCGACGAGCTCGACAACGCCCGCAACTACCTGTCTATCCTCGGGACCAGGTTCGGCGACCGCGTGGACTACCGCGAGAGCGTCGACGAGGACGCCCTCGACGCGGCCATGCCCCGCATGATCCTCCAGCCCGTCCTGGAGAACGCCTACATCCACGGCATCGGACAGCGGGACGGCGCCGGCGCCATCGAAGTGGCGGCGCGCCGCGAGGGGCCTCTCGTCGTGGTCACGATCAGGGACGACGGCGTCGGGATGTCCCCGCCGAAGGCCGCCGCGATCCTCGAGGCCGCCGTCCCGGGGCCGGTCTCGAGCCCGAGGGCCGCCGGCCACACGACGGGGATCGGCATGCCGAACGTCGCGAGCAGACTCAGGCTCTTCACCGGCAGGGAGGACGCCATCGCCGTCGAGAGCGAGGAGGGAAGGGGCACCACCGTCACCATCCGGCTGGATCGGCGGGGCCGAGGATGAAGCCCTACCGCCTCCTGGCCGTCGACGACGAGAAGATCGTCCTCGACTCCTTCGCCCACATCGTCGACCACAGCCTGTCGGGGCTCGTCGAGCTGGAGACGGCGCGCTCGGGCCCCGAGGCCGTCCGCCTGGCCGCGGCCTCCCGCCCTGACATCGTGGTGATGGACGTCATGATGCCCGGCATGAACGGCATCGAGGCTATGCGGATGATCCGGGAGGCCGAGCCCCGCGCCCTCTTCCTCGTGCTCTCGGCCTACGACGAGTTCGAGTACGCCAAGGACGCTCTCAGGCTCGGGGCCTTCGAGTACCTCGTCAAGCCGGCGACGGGGGAGCGCGTCCTCGCGGCCCTCGCCCGCGCGATCGCCGTCCTCGACGAGAGGAGGGAGGATCGCGCGCGGAGCCTCGAGCTCAGGGAGCGGCTCGAGCGGCTCGAGCCCGCCATCGACCACGCCTTCGTCTACGCCGCCCTCGAGTCGGTCGAGGATCCCGGCAACCTCGAGTGCATCCTGCCCTCCTTCGGCGCGGCGGCGCGGGGAGGCTTCTTCATGACCTTCCGCTTCGGGGAGCTCCTGGACGGCCGGAAGGCCGCCGTGGGCGAGGGCAGCCTCCAGCGGGCGGTCCGGGAGGGCTGCAAGGGCCTGGGGACCTGCATCGTCGGCCCCCTCATGCTGGACCGCATCTCGATCTTCGCTCCGGCCCCCCAGGCGCCGGAGGACGAGTACGCCGCCCGGGTGTCCGACGCGAAGACCGCCGGGCGCTACCGCGCCCGGCTCAGGGAGGCCACGGGCCGCGAGCTGGCCCTCGGCATCGGGTCGCGCGGCCTGGGCGCCGAGGGCATCGGGCGATCGTACCGCGAGTCCGTCGACGCGCTCGAGGAACTGGGCAGCAGGGGCATCCTCCACCGCGCCGACTCGCCCGAGCGGGCGGCGGGGGCCATCGACGAGATCCTCGCCCTCGAGCGCCGCCTCGTCCGGGAGACGGCCCGGGGCAGGCAGCTGGCGGCCGTGGCCGCGCTGCGGGAGTTCGTCGATCGCGCCGCCTCGCTCTACGACGGGGATTCCCGCTGGATAGCGGCGCGGACCCTCGAGCTGATCGCGCTCGCGCTCCGGGCCTCTACCGGGGCCGCTAACGACGCCGCATCGTCGCCGGCAGCCCTCGCCGCGGCCGAGGAGCTGCGGGCCTGCCGGGACCTGTCGGACTGTCTCGGGACGGGGAAGCGGGTGGTCGAGCGGGCCTGCCTGGCGGCCCTCGACGCCCGCCGCGACCGGACGAGCCTGGCGGTCCGGCGCGCCAAGGAGGCGATGGAAGCCGGCTACGCCAGGGATCTCGGCCTCGAGGACATCGCGCGGGAGGTGGGCCTGAGCCCCGGCCACCTCTGCAGGATCTTCAGGGACGAGACGGGCACGACCATGCTCGACTGGCTCACCGCGCTGCGGATGGAGAAGGCCCGCCGGCTTTTGAGCTCTCCGCGCATCACCGCCAAGGAAGTGGCGGCCCTGGTCGGCTACCGGGACCCCAATTACTTCTCGCGCATCTTCAAGAGCCGCGAGGGGCTCACCGTGACCGAGTACAAGTCGGCGGCCCGCGGCGAGGACGAGGGAGGGCTGACCCCATGACTGAGCATCGACCTTCGCCGGCCCGGCGCTCGCTCCGGGCCGCGGTCTGCGCGGCGGCGGGGATCGCGGCGCTCTGCTCCTGCTCGCCGGGCCGGGCGCCCAAGGGCCGCGACGCGGCGGGGAGCGAACCGGGACCGCGGATCGGCTTCGCGATCGACTCGCTGACCGTGGAGCGCTGGCAGCGCGACCTCGACATCTTCGTCGCCAAGGCCGGGGAGCTCGGGGCCCAGGTCTACAGCCAGGACGCGAACAACGACGCCGGCGAGCAGAGGCGCCAGGTCGAGTACCTCCTGGACAAGGGCATCGACGTCCTCGTCATCGTGCCCTACGACGCCGACCTGGCCGCCTCGTCCACGCTCGAGGCCCGCAGGCGCGGCGTCCCCGTCCTCAGCTACGACCGGCTCGTCCGCAAGGGCGGCGTCGATCTCTACGTGTCCTTCGACAACGAACTCGTCGGCAGGCTCATGGCGCGATCCGCCGTCTCGAAGGCGCCGCGGGGCGACTACCTCATCGTGAACGGCGCGAAGACCGACAACAACACGAGCATGTTCCGCGCCGGGTACATGGACGTCCTCGCTCCCTCGATAGCCGCGGGCCGGATCCGGGTGATCGGCGAGACCTGGACCGAGAACTGGGCGGAGGATCTCGCCTATCGCGCGGTCGATCGCGTCCTCGACGCGGGAGGCCGGCCCGACGCGATCATAGCGGGGAACGACGACCTCGCCGGCGCCGCCATCCGGGCCCTCGCGGAGCGGAGGCTGGCGGGAAAAGTCTTCGTCGTCGGGATGGACGCCGATCTGGCCGCCTGCCAGCGGATCGTGGAGGGGACCCAGCTCTCGACCGTGTACAAGGCCATCGCGACCCTCGCCGCCCGGGCGGCGGGGGCGGCCGTGGACCTCGCCTCGAGGAGAAGGCCCCAGACGACCCGGGTGATAAACGACGGGCGCGAGGACATACCCTACATGGTCATCGAGCCCGTCCTCGTGACCAGGGACAACCTGGACGCCACGGTCGTGGCCGACAACTACCAGAAGCGCGAGGACATCTACCGGAACCTCCCGGGCAGGCCCGACGGAGGGAACTGAGCGTCTCCCTTCGCCTAGCATTTTCCGCGCATCCGGGAAGTGCGGGGGCGCGGGCTCCGCCGCCCGATCCGCGGCCGTCTTCTCCATCCCTTCGCCGGAATCTCCAGCGCACGAAATCGCCGCCCGGGTACACACTCACCGGGATGCGCACGGATCAATGCCTGCTGAAGATGGAAGGGATAAGCAAGACTTTCCCCGGGGTCAAGGCCCTCGACCAGGTCGACCTCGAGATACACAGGGGAGAGGTGCTGGCTCTGGTGGGCGAGAACGGCGCCGGCAAGAGCACGCTGATGAAGATCCTCGGCGGGATCCACTCGAGGGACTCCGGGACGATCGCCTTCGAGGGCAGGCCCGCGGACCTGCGCGACCCCGCCCATGCCAGGCGGCTGGGCATCAGCATTATCCACCAAGAGCTGAACGTCATGGAGAACCTCGACGTCGCCGAGAACATCTTCGTCGGCGACGAGATCAGGACCGCCCTGGTCTTCGTCGACCGGAAGGCCCAGGTCGGGCGGACGCGGGAACTCCTCTCCTCCGTGGGGCTGGACGTCGATCCGCGGGCCCTGATGAAGGATCTGAGCCTGGCCTCGCGACAGATGGTCGAGATCGCCAAATCCCTTTCCATGAACGCGAAGCTCATCATCATGGACGAGCCGACCTCCTCGCTCACCGAGAGGGAGACCGAGAGGCTCTTCCGGATAGTGAGGGAGGTCTGCGCCAGGGGCATCGGGGTTATCTACATCTCCCACCGCCTCGAGGAGATCTTCGAGCTCGCCGACCGGGTCACGGTCCTCCGCGACGGCCGGACCGTGGGCACGAAGGAGCTCTCCGAATGCACCAAGGAGACCCTGATCGCGATGATGGTCGGCCGGGAGATCGACGAGCTCTATCCCAAGACGGAGGGCCGCATCGGGAACGAGGCCCTGAGGGTGGAGAAGGTCTCGACGGCATCGCTCTTGAGGGAGGTCAGCTTCGCCGTGCGCGAGGGCGAGGTGCTCGGATTCGCCGGCCTGGTCGGCGCGGGGAGGACCGAGCTCGCGAAGGTCGTCTTCGGACTCGACCGGAAGTCCGGCGGCGACATCTACCTGGCGGGGAAGAAGGTCTCGATCGGGTCCCCCTGGGAGGCGATACGCCTGGGCATCGGCTATGTGCCCGAAGACCGCAAGCGCGAAGGCCTCGTGCTGGGCATGGCGGTTAGGGGCAACATCTCGCTCTCGGTCCTGGAGAGGCTGAAGCGCTACCTCTTCGTCAGCGGCAGGAAGGAGAAGGAGCTCGCCGAGGACTCCATCCTCCGCCTCAGGATCAAGGCGCAGTCCGCGAGCCAGGCGGTCAAGTTCCTTTCGGGGGGGAACCAGCAGAAGGTCGTCCTCGCCAAGGGGCTGGCGACCACTCCGAAGGTGCTGATCCTGGACGAGCCTACCAGGGGCGTGGACGTGGGCGCGAAGAAGGAGATCCATTCGATCATCGACGCCCTCGCCAAGACGGGCATGGCGATCATCGTCATATCCTCGGAGCTGCCGGAGATCCTCGGGATCAGCGATCGGATCGTCGTAATGCGGAACGGAAGGATCAAGGGCGAGCTCAGGAGGGAGGAGGCCACGCAGGTCAAGGTGCTCGAGCTGGCCTTCCGATGACGGCTTTCAATTATACGCGCTAGGGGTGGCTATGGCAGTCTCATCGTCCGTGAAAAGAGTCTATTCCTCGTCCGTGTTCGGCGTGGCGGTCATCCTGGCGACGATGTGCGCCGTCATGGCGGTCCTGACGAACAAGTTCCTCACCGAGACCAACATCGTCTCGGTCGTCCGGCAGTTCTCCTTCATCAGCATCATGGCCATCGGGCAATGCATGGTCATCATCACCGGGGGCATAGACCTCTCCGTCGGCTCGGTGTTCGCCTTCTCGAGCGTCATCTCCGCGATGTCCCTGGCCGCGGGGGCGCCCTTGGCGGCCTCGCTCCTCGTCGGCGCGGCCTGCGGCATGGCCTTCGGCCTCGTCAACGGGATCCTCATCACGAGGGTCAAGCTCCCGCCCTTCATTTCCACGCTCGGCATCATGTCGGTGGCGCGCGGGCTGTCCTACGCGGTCACCTCGGGCTTCCCCGTGAACATCAAATCCGCGGACTACGCCTTCCTGGGCCAGGGCCAGATCGCCGGCGTCCCGGTCCCCGTCCTCCTCCTCGTCGCCCTGGCCGCGATAGCGTCGGCCTTCCTCGGCCGGACCGTGCTCGGGCGCCGGATCTACGCCCTGGGAGGGAACGAGGAGGCCGCGCGGGTCTCCGGCGTCGACATCGACCGGGTCAAGGTGATCGTCTACGTCCTCTGCGGCGCCCTGGCCGCGATCGCGGGGATCGCCACCGCGTCCCGCCTGGGAGTGGCGCAGTCGACCGCCGGGATGGGATACGAGCTGGACTCCATCGCGGCGGTCATCATCGGAGGCGCATCGGTCAAGGGCGGGACCGGCACGATCTCGGGCACCATCATCGGGGCCTCCATCATGGGAGTGCTGCGCAACGCCCTGGTGCTGCTTTCGGTGTCGGCCTACTGGCAGCAGGCCATCATCGGCTTCGTGATCATCCTGGCCGTGTCCATGGACCAGCTGAGGAACATGGCCAAAGCCTAATTCGCGATTCGGGCGGATGTCGGTCCGCCGAGAAGCATAAGGAGGAAGGACAATGAGAAAGGTACTGGTCATGGTCGCGGTCGCCCTGGCGGTCTTCGGCGCGGCAGCCTACGGGCAGGGCGCCGCCGCCGCGGGCAAGAAGCTCGTCATCGCCGTCGTGCCGAAGTCGCTCAACAACCCCGTGTTCCTGGAGTCCAAGACGGGCGCCGAGGCGGCGGCGAAGGAGCTGGGAAACGTCGAGATCCTCTTCACGGGCTCGCCCGATCCCGACTCGTCGGCGCAGGTGTCCATCGTCGAGGGACTCATCGAGAAGGGCGTCGACGGCATACTCATCGCCTGCAATCTCGCCGAGGCCCTGCAGCCTGTCATCGACAAGGCGGTCGCGGCGGGGATCGTGGTCGCCACCTACGACTCCGACTCGCCCAAGTCCAAACGCGCCTTCTACGTCGGATCGAACAACTACGATTTCGGCAGGGTCAGCGCCCAGCGCATGAACAAGCTCCTTCCCAAGGGCGGGAAGGTGGCGGTGCTCACGGGCATCGTCGGCATCGCCAACCTCGAGGAGCGCATAAAGGGCTTCAAGGAGACCCTCGACAAGGACATCACCCTGTACCCGATCCAGACCGGCGAGGACGACATCCAGAAATCCGTCGAGGTCGTCAACCAGTTCACGGCCGCCAATCCCGACATGAGCGCCTGGTGGTTCGACGGCGGCTGGCCCTTCATCGCCAATCCCTCCGCCCTCACCGAGCTGTCCAAGTTCGTCAAGCGCGGCGGCAAGGTCGTCAGCGTCGATTCGCTCTACCCCATGCTGCAATACCTGGAGCTGGGCATGGCCGACGTCCTCATCGGCCAGAACATGTACGCCTGCGGGCTCCAGGGTGTCAAGAACATCGCGAACATCGTCAAGGGCGGGAAGCCGCCGGCCGAGATGATTTGGACGGACATGGAGATCGTCACGAAGGACAACGTCAAGGCGGTCAAGGCGGGCAAGAAGCCTTGGTGATATAATCCGCCGACGACAAGGGGGGGACTGCCGCCGCGACGGCGGCAGTCCCCCCCAATTTCAACGCCTAGCGCCGAGGAGAGTCGATCGATGAACGGAAAGGAAAGGATCGGCGCCGCGGTCCGCGGCGGGAAGACCGGGACCCGCGCCTTCATGCCCATATCCATGAGCCTCGCGGCCGACGAGATCGGGGCGGCCTACCGCGACTACGAGACCGACTGGCGCGTCCAGGTCGAGGGTCAGCTCGCCTTCGCCGCTGCCTTCGGCGCCGACCATGTCTCGGCGATCTCCGATCCGGGGGTCGAGGCCTCCGACCTCGGAGCCCCCCTCGTCATGCCCCGGCTCGAGCCTGCCTCGCTCGACGAGTCGAGGTCCCTCCTCGCCGAGAAATCGGCGCTGAGCCGCCTGCGCCCGCCCTCTCCCTCGGGGGGACCCCGCATGGAGAACCGCCTCGCCGCGGTCTCGGGGCTCAAGGAGCGCGCGGGGGGCGAGCTCCTCGTCGAAGGCTGGGTCGAAGGTCCCTGCGCCGAGGCGGCCGACCTCCGGGGCCTCTCCCGCTTCATGGTGGATCTCTTCGACGACCCCGGCTTCGCGACCGAGCTCCTCGACTTCGTCACCGAAATGGAGATCACCTTCGCCCGCGCCCAGGCCGCGGCCGGCGCGGGGATCATCGGGGTGGGGGACGCCGCCTCCTCCCTGATCGGCCCCGATCTATTCGGCGAGTTCATCCTCGAGCGCCATCGTCGCTACACTGCTGCCATCCACCAGGCCGGCGCCCTGGCGCGGCTCCACATCTGCGGGAACTCCGGGTCCCTTCTGCCCATGACCAAGGATCTCGGCTACGACGTCATCGACCTCGATTCCATGGTCGACATGGCCCGCGCGAGGGAATGGGCGGGCCCGGATCAGGTCTTCAACGGCAATCTCGACCCCGTCCGCGTCGTGCGGAACGGGTCTCCAGAATCGATCGACGCGGCCCTCGGTGCCTGCGCCGCAGCGGCCGGCTCCGCCTGGATCGTCGGCGCGGGCTGCGAGATTCCCCGCGGGACGCCGCGCGCCAACATCCTGGCCATGCGCGATTTCTCGCGGCGCGACTTCTCGCGGAGCGATTTCGCCCGGCGCTAGCGCGGTGGACGCTTCCGTGCTAACCTCGTCGCGAGGCGGGGCGCATGACTGGCGAAAGCGTGGACGAGCTGATGATCGTGGCCATATCCCGGGCGGCCCAGCTGGCCTACGTCGAGGAGGCGCCCGGGGCCTTCGCCTACCTCTCCGCGGCCGACCGCTTTTTCCGCTATCACGCCTCCAAAGACAGGACGGCGACCCTCGGTGAAGAGCTCGAGCGGCTCATGGACCTGGCGGCGATCGACGCCTCGCTCTCGCTCCGCCTCGCGGCGCCCCTCGATTCCGGCTCCCTCTTCATCAGGCGTCTCTCCCTCATCGATGCCGCGCTCGAGCTGGCGTCGGGGCCGGGGGCCGAGGGCCCCATCCTGGTCGAGGCGGCCGGAGGCGAGGCCGGGGCGGCCTGCATCCTCACGCGCGCGGGGCGCCGACTCCTCGTCCCGAGGGCCTGAAGGCCGTGGCCTCGGTCCTGATCGTCGACGACGAGGAGCTTTCCCGCATCGCCGTGCGTAAGCTCCTCTCGCGGCTCTTCCCCTCGGTCCTCGTGGCAGGCGAGGCGGCGACCGGCCGGGCGGCCGTCGAGCTGGCCCTCTCGCTGCGCCCCGACATCGTACTCATGGACATCCGCATCCCCGGGATGAACGGCATGGAGGCGGCCCAGGCGATCCTGTCCGGCCTGCGCGGCGTCAAGGTCGTCGTGCTCAGCGCCTACGATAGCTTCGGCTTCGCCCAGCGGGCGATCAACATCGGGGTCTCGGGCTATCTCCTGAAGCCGGTCTCGGAAGCGGATTTCGAGGCAGTCTTCGGCGCCGCGCTGGCCGGGATAGAGGAGGCTGCGGCGGCCGCTGAAGGCGCGCGCCGGCCCTCCGCGGGGGCCAAGCGTCCTCCCTATCCCCTCGAGGCGGAGGCCGAGTTCTTCAGGGCGATAGCCCGAGGCGAGGGGGATGCGGATCCACGCGCCATGGTGGAAGCCCTGCGGAGCGGGGGGCCCGATCACTTCCCCGAGCGCTGTCTCGAGTTCCTCTCGAGCTTCAAGCGCGAGCTGCGGGCCCTCGGGCTGCCTCCGGAGGAGGCCGAGGCCGCGGGCTTCCCCTCCGCCCCCGAAATAGCCTCCTGTCCCGACCCGGTCTCGCTCGAGGCCTCGCTCGCGCGGGGCGTCGCCCTCGCGCTCAAGGCCCTCGAGGAGACTCGGGGCGCCGGGCCGCGCGCCGCGATCGAGCGCGCGATCGCCTCCCTGCCCCTTGGCGAGCTCGGCCTCGAGCGCGTCGCGGAGCGCGTCGGCATGAACCCGCAGCGCCTCTCGAGGCTCTTCAAGGAGCTCTTCGGCCTCCGCTTCGTGGAGTACACGTCGGGGCTGCGCATCGAGGCGGCCAAGACCATCCTCGCCGAGGAGGAGCTGACCGTCCGGGAACTCTGCCGGAGACTGGGCTGGACGGACTCGGCCCACTTCACCAAAGTGTTCAAAAGCCGGACAGGGCTCGCCCCCAAGGCCTACGCCCGCCGCCTCGGCCGCGATCGGGGCTTATAGCAGGGTGTCGAAAATGGCTACGGAGCCTTTTTCAACACCCTGCTAGGGGCCGTCGGAGGGTATCCTGATGGCGACCCGCGTGCCTTCCCCCGGCGCGCTCTCCACGAAGACCGCCTGGCGCCCGTAGAGGAGCTCGAGCCTGCGCGAGACGTTCGCGATGCCTTCGTGCCGCCGGGTATCGCCCTGGTCGTCGGGGCGGGCCGCGTCATGTGAGCGGGCCGCGTCGAAGCCCACGCCGTCGTCCTCGATCTCGACCACGAGGTCGGGGCCCTCGACTCTCGCGCTCACGCGCACCCTCCCCCCGCGCTCCAGGGGCTCGAGCCCATGGATGACGGCGTTCTCCACGAAGGGTTGGACCACCATTCCGGGGAGGCGCCGGCCGACCGACTCCGGGCTGGCCCTGACCTCGTAGGCGAGCCTCGAGCCGAAGCGGATGCCCTGGAGCCGCAGGTAGTGCTCGGCGGACTCGAGCTCCTCCCCGACGCCGACCCAGCCGCGCGCCGAGTCGAGCTGGGCCCTGAGCAGGGCCGCGAGATTGCCCATGGCCGACTTGGTCCTCGGGGCCTCCTCGAGGTCGGCCAGGGTGGCGATGCCGTTCAGGGTATTGAAGAGGAAGTGGGGATTGATCCTCGCCTGGAGGGTCTCGAGCTCGGACTGCTTGAGCGCGTTCTCGAGCTCGAGGGCCTTGATCTCGCCCCTCTTGAGCTCCGACTCGAGCTCGGACTTGCGCCTGATCTCCTCGACGAGGCCGCGGATGCGCTCGGTCATCAGGTTGAAGGACTCCACGAGGGTCGAGATTTCGTCCCGGGGGCGGCGCTCGATCGGGGGCAGGTCGAGCCTGCCGCCGGCGAAGGAGAGGAGGGACTCGGCGAGCTGGTGGATCGGGCGCGAGATGTCCAGGGTCATCCGGAAGGCCAGGGCGACGCTCGCGGCCGTGACCAGGGCCAGGACCGCGTAGGAGAGCCACTCGCTGCGCTCGATGCCCGAGAGGATCTCGGCGGCCCGGTCCTTGACGACCAGCATGTAGCCGTCGAGGACCCGCGAGCACTCGGTCCGGGTGTAGCCTCGGAGCCGGCCGAGCTCGGCCGCGTAGCGGTTCACGTAGATCGCCTCGAGCCCCTGGTCGTAGCGCGCGACGGCCTCGACCTTGAGCTCGTTCATGCTGCGGACCATGTTGCGGATGTCGCCCATCTGATAGCCCAGGTCCCCCGGGAGCCGCCGCGAAAGAGCCGCCGCGCCCGAGAGACAGGAGACGAGATCGCCGTCGTACTCGGCCAGGTACTCCGGCCGACCCGAGTGCAGGTAGTTGTCGGCCGCGGTGTAGAGCCGCTCCACCCCCGCCGAGAGCGAGCCGATGCCGAACACGTCCTCCTGCACGAGGGCGAGGAAGCGGTGGGTCTGCTGGATCGAGGAGAAGATCAGGGCGGAGAATAGGGAGAGGAGGGCGATGATCGCCCCGAAGGACAGAAGGAGGCGCCGCCGGATCGTCGCGGGTCTTTTCACGCGAGGATTCTAACCCGCTTTCCCCGCTCGCGGTATGGGGAAGTCCCGCGCAGTTCCGGAAAATGCACAAAGCGGCCCTCCGATCGCGCGGATCGATGCACGACAGCGCGCCGGATCGGGCCTACCCTGCTCTATCCGAGCGACAGGGAGGAGAGCATGAGACCCAAGGAACGCGTGAGGACGGCCATCGAGCACCGGGAGCCGGACCGCGTGCCGATCTTCGCGACCTACACGCCCGAGACCGAGGCGGCCCTCCGCGGCCGGATCGGCGGGGAGGAACTCGACGCCGGCGTCGCCCTGGGCAACGATATCGTCAAGGACTGCGTCGGCCTGGAGATGAGCTACTACCTGAGCGACGAGCCGACCTATGTCTGCCCCTTCGGCATCACCTGGAAGAACGTCTACAACTACAGCGGGCACTACACCGAGATCGTCGGTCCTCCCCTGGCGGGCGACGAGGACAAGCTCGAGCGCTACCGGATCCCCGATCCCACGGATCCGGCCCTCTACAGGCCGATGGAGAGGATACTGGACCGCTATGGCAAGGACTATTGGATAGTAGGCTCCTGCCAATGCAGCATCTTCGAGGCCTCGTGGTACCTCCGCGGCCTCGACCAGTTCCTCGTGGACCTCGCCCTCAATCCGGACTACGTCAACGCCCTCATGGACAAGGTCATGGAATTCCCGAGGCAGGCCCTGAAGAAGTACATCGAGATGGGCGTCGACATGGTGTGGATGGGGGACGACGTCTCCACCCAGGCCGGGATGATGATCTCGCCCGACATGTGGCGGGACTACCTCAAGCCGCGCTACGCGACACTGTTCCGGGAGTTCAAGGAGCTCGATCCCGACATCAAGATAGCCTACCACTCCTGCGGCAACTGCGAGGCCATCATCCCGGAGATGATCGAGATCGGGCTCGATGTCCTCAACCCTATCCAGCCCATGGCGATCGACCCCCTGACGGTGAAGCGGAACTACGGGGACAGACTCACGCTCTTCGGCGCGATGGACGTGCAGCGCGTCATGCCCTTCGGCAGCCCCGCCGAGGTCGAGGCGGAGGTGAGGCGTCTCGTCGAGGGCTGCGGCAAGGGCGGGGGCTTCATCCTGGCGGGCGCCCACCACTTCCAGTCCGACACCGACCTGGCCAAGGTCGACGCCTTCTACGCCGCCGGCGCGAAGTACGGGAGATACGCGAAATGATCGAGATAGCCCGAGAGCACCGCGAGCGATTCGACGCCTCGCTCGCCAGGATCGGGGACGCGTACCGGCAGAAGGAGAATGGCGAGCTTCCCCTCGTCTTCTCCGACGTCAACTACTGGCTCTCGGGCGAGGCTCCGGGAGTCATGCCCGAGGATTACTTCACCGACCCGAAGTCCATGTTCGATTACCAGGTCGGTAGGATCCGAAAACACCTGGACAGCTACGAGGACGACTACATCCCTCTCCTCTTCCCCTGGTACGGCACCGGCGTCCTCCCTTCCGCCCTCGGCTGCCGCATCGCCTTCCAAGCCGGGCTCGACCCGGCGGTGGAGGGCGCGGTCCTGCGCGAGGCTAAGGATATCGGGAAGCTCTCCCTCCCCGATCCCTACCGGGACGGCCTGATGCCGCGGGTGCTCGAGACCATCGACTACATGGCGGCCAACTCCGACCTGCCGGTCTCCTTCACCGATCCCCAGGGGCCGCTCAACATCGCGCTCTCCATCTGCGGCGTCGAGAATCTCTTTCTGTGGATGTACGACGAGCCGGGCCACGTGCGCGAGATCATGGAGTTCTGCACCCAGGCCTTCATCGACTGGGTGAAGGTGCAGAAAGAGCACGCCGGCCAGGCTCTCGATTCGGGAGCCTTCCCCCACGGCATAGCCCTGCCTCCGGGCTTCGGAGGCGTGTGGCTGTCGGACGACGACTGCACCGTCCTCTCGCCCGAGCTGTACCGCCGCTTCGTCGTGCCCTGCAACGGACGGATCTTCGAGACCTTCGGCGGCGGGACCCTGCATTTCTGCGGGACGGCCGTTCACCAGCTCGAGAACTTCCTCGCGACCCCGGGTCTCAGGGGCATCAACAACTTCTGCATGGGCGACTTCCGCCAGGTCGCCAGGATGCAGGAACTCTTCGACGGGAGGCTCGCGCTGATGGTCTGCGATTTCTCCCCCCTCGACCTCGAGGCCTACTTCGGCGAGCTTCTGGCCATCCTGAGACCCAAGGGCGCCATCCTCGCCACCTTCATATCGCCCGAGAGCGCGCTGGCCGAAGGCAAGTACCTGAACCTGAGCCGGGACAGGGACGAGCTGACGGCGGAGAGCTACAGGATCGTCAAGCGCCTCGTGGGGCGGAGGCCGGCCTGAGTATGCTATGATCCGGGCATGCCGACGATTCCGGGGCAGGGGGACTCGAGCCTGAAGGACACGATCATCAGGATCCTCGCCTCGCCAGAGATCAGCTTCACCATCGACAACGTCGCGGTCCGGAAGTTCCCGCCCTCCTTCACCTTCGGGCCCCACGCCCATCGCTTCATCGAGATGGACTTCATCGAGCGCGGCGGCTGCGGGATGCTCTTCGGCTCCGAGCCCGTGAGGCTGACGGCGGAGGACTGCCTCCTCATCTACCCCCAGGCGCCGCACTATTTCTTCACCCAGGCCCGCTCCTCGTGCACGATAGTCCAGCTCGAGTTCGCGGTGGAGAACTTCCCAGCCCTCGCCCCGCCTCGGGCCGCGGGCGAGGGCCTGTCCTTCCTCGAGGAGCTGCGCTCGCCCACGCGCCCTTTCCTGAAGCTCCTGCCCCAGGCCTCGCTCAGCGCCTGCATGCGGAGCATCCGCCACGAGTCCGGCCATCCGGCCCCGGGCCGGCAGGAGATGCTCAAGCTCCTCTTCGCCCAGCTCCTCATCCTCCTCTCGCGCGAGGTCGAGGGGCTCTACTCGGGCTCGGGCGGAGAGCCCGGTTCGGAGGCCCTGGCCAAGGGACTCGCGGCGGCGCTGAGCAACGAGTACGAGGAGCGCGTCGTCATCGAGGACCTCGCCGCCGCCATGGGCGTCAGCTCCCGGCACCTCCGGAGCCGCTTCCGCCGGGCCTACGGCATGACCGCGAGCGACTTCCTCCTGGGACTCCGGCTCAGGAAGGCCTCGGCCCTCCTCGCCCAGATGGACATGTCGATCCTGGAGGTCGCGCTGCAGAGCGGCTTCTCGTCGAGCCAGTACTTCGCCCGGGTCTTCAAGAGGGAGATGGGCCTCGCCCCCGGCGCCTTTCGCGGCCTCCTCGCGAAGGGCGCGACCGACAGTCTGCCGGAGGAGCCTCGGCCTGCGCAGGGGAAATCGTAATAACGCAAGTCTGCGCAATGTAATAAGCGGTTTACCAAGACTTGTCGTAAATGATCATAATGTTGTATGATTCATCACATAATGGCTGAAATATGACGGCTCGCCAGGCTCGGACCGGAGCTGGATTTCCTCGCCCTCGCGGGAATAGCCGGCGAGGAGGGCGACTCCCGAAGTGCATGTAGCCAAGCTCCTCGGGAAGAGCCATGCATGACGCGATCCAGGGTCCAGGCGGATCGCTACCGCGAGATCGCCGCGCGCGGCGACAAAGCGCTCGGAAAAGGATCCGTCGAACTCGATGGTCGACTTCTCGGACCCGAATGCGACGGCCGGCTCGGCCTAAGTCTCATACTCCGTCCCGACCCCCTTCTCGCTCCTAGGTATGCCGAGATCGTATCTCGATTCCGCGGCATCGATCCCGACCAGTACTACTACCCGTTCGACGACCTCCATATAACGGTCTTTGATTTGATTGCCGCCCATGAGGGCTTCGACCGACGGATGATAGATATCGAAGAGTGCCTCGCGCTCTCGCGCGAGGCTGTCAATGGCCGGTTTCCGTTCGACATCGACTTCAAAGAGCTGATTTTCGGCGAGGCTGCAGGGATGCTCGCAGGTTTCGACAGGGGCGAGCTCGCGACGATGCGCGATGCGATACGAAAGACACTACTACTGCGAGGACTCCCGAACATGGAACGCTACGCTTCGGTCACGGCGCACATGACTTTTTGCCGCTTTGTGCGGCCCCTGCGTAAATTCGCCGAGTTCGCCAGGCTCGCGCACGCTCTCGCGCGGAGGCCTTTGGGAAACATGCGCGTTGCGGCCGCCGACCTCGTGATTAACGACTGGTACAATAGGGCAAGGCAAAGAGAGACGATTTCGACTGTAAGGTTCGGCTGAGCGAGGAGGAAACGATTTGACCCGCCGTAATGCCTATATCCGCGCATTGTCCACTATCGGATACGATATTACTATATGCTCATGGACTTAAGCGACCTGATGAAGGCTCTATCCGACGTCAACCGCCTGCGTATCCTGAATCTGTTGCAGGGCGATACGCTATGCGTCTGCGATCTCGAGGATATTCTCGGTCTCAACCAGGCGAATTTGAGTCGCCACCTCGCGAAGCTCCGCTCGACCGGCCTGGTATCGGCGCAAAAACGGGGGCTTTTTACCTACTATAGCCGTCTAGCCCTGCCCGAGCCCTACAAGGCCGTGGGCGATATCCTGTACACGTCCATGCGCAAGGATTTCCTCTTCAAGAAAGATCTCGCGGCCTTGGGTAAAAAACGCAAAAAAACGGGTAAAACCTGCTGACGACATTGACGTCTTGGGTATTACTGTATGACTATATGGTAATATGGATGACAAGCCCGAAACAATAGCCCGTTCCTTATCCTTGGTCGACAGGTTCCTCACACTCTGGATACTGGCGGCCATGGCGGCAGGGCTCGCGACGGGCTTCTTCGCGCCCGAGTGGTCGCGCTGGCTCGCGGGCCTATCCGTAGGGACCACGTCTGTTCCCATCGCCGTCGGGCTCATTCTCATGATGTACCCGCCTCTCGCCAAGGTCCGCTACGGGCGCATTGGCGCGACATTCAGGAAGAAAAACCTCCTCATTCTCTCTTTGCTGCAGAATTGGATCGTCGGACCGATCCTGATGACCGCCCTCGCCCTTCTGTTCCTGCGCGCCGAGCCGGGCTACATGGTGGGAATCATAGTCATCGGCCTGGCCCGATGCATCGCGATGGTGATCGTGTGGAACGACCTCGCCGGAGGGAATCGCGAACTCGGGATCGGCCTCGTCGCCCTGAACGCGATCTTCCAGGTCCTGTTCTACGCGCTGTATATCTTCCTCTTCGTCTCGGTCTTCCTGGGCGCGCTGGGCCTCGGAGGCGAATCGGGCCTCCACGTCTCGTTCTGGGACTCCGCCTCGACGGTTCTGCTGTACTTGGGTACGCCCTTCCTCCTGGGGCTGCTCTCGCAGTCGCTCCTGGTCCGGCTCAAAGGGCGGTCGTGGTACGAATCGCGCTTCCTGCCGCGCATTAGCCCCCTGACCTTCGTATTCCTTCTGTTCACCATCCTCGTCATGTTCTCCCTGAGGGGGAAGTACGTAGTAGAGCATCCTTTCGACGTGGTCCGGATCGCGCTTCCCCTGCTGGCCTATTTCCTCGTCATGTGGTTCTCGACCTTTTTCGTCGCCCGGAGAATCGGAGCCGGTTACGAGGATGCGACTGCCTTGTCGTTCTCGGCGGCGAGCAACGACTTCGAGCTCGCGATCGCGATCGGGATAGCGTTGTGGGGCATCGGATCCCCGCAAGCCTTCGCGGCGATCGTGGGCCCGCTGATAGAAGTGCCCGTCATGGTCCGATTGGTCCGATTCGCGCGCGGATACCGAAAAAGGATGCCGGCGGCGGAGGCCGTATGAAGACGAGAGTCATTTTCGTATGCGTCCACAATTCCGCCAGAAGCCAGATGGCGGCTGCCTTCCTGAAAATCCAGGGCGGTCCTCGCTTCGAGGTGGAGAGCGCGGGCATCGAGGCGGGCATCCTCAATCCCCTGGTCGTACGCGCGATGGCCGAACGCGGCATCGATATTTCCGGCAATACGACGCAGAAGGCTCAGGATCTCGCGGATCGGGGCGAACGCTTCGATTACATCGTGACCGTCTGCGACCAGGCAGCCGCAGAGCGCTGCCCCTACTTCCCCGGCAAGGGAATAAGGCTGCATTGGAGCTTCCCGGACCCGAGCGAGCTCGAGGGAAGCGACGAGGACAAGCTCGCTGCCATCAGGATCATTCGAGACGGTATCGAAGCCAAGGTCATAGCCTGGCTCGGGGAATTGCAAGGCGAGGAAGGAGGAGGATCATGGATATAGAGACGATAAGGACCGCGGTTCGAAAGCGCTACGGCTCGATCGCGCAAGAGCATAAATCATGCTGCCAAAGCTCGTCGGGGTCTCCGTGCTGCGGCTCTCCGGCCAGCTCGTCGTCGGCCGAGGCCTCGCGGAAGCTCGGCTACACGGCCGAGGATATCGCGATCCTGCCCGAAGGCGCCAATCTCGGCCTCGGCTGCGGGAATCCCCAGGTCATCGCGCAGCTCAAAAAGAGCGAGATCGTTCTGGATCTCGGCTCAGGCGGCGGAATCGACTGCTTTCTCGCTTCTCGCGCGGTCGGCCCGGAAGGTCGCGTCATCGGCGTCGACATGACGCCCGACATGGTGGCGCTGGCTCGGAGCAATGCCGCGACGTCAGGGCTCTCGAACCTCGAGTTCCGGCTCGGGGAGATCGAGCATCTACCCGTGGCCGACGATTCCGTCGACGTCGTCATCTCTAACTGCGTCATCAATCTCTCCCCCGAAAAGCGCCAGGTTTTCCTCGAGGCTTTTCGCGTACTCAAGTCCGGCGGGCGACTGGCAGTGTCGGACGTGGTCGCCTCGGGCCCCATCCCGGAAGAGTTGAAGTCGGACCTTTCGCTCTATTCGAGCTGCGTCGCGGGAGCGTCGACCGTAGAGGAGCTGACGGGTTTCATGAGGGAAGCAGGATTCATCGACATTCGGATATCCCCCAAAGGGGAGAGCAAAAGCTTCGTCAAGGAATGGGTCCCCGAGATAGGGGTCGAAGATTACGCGCTTTCGGCGAGCATCGAGGCGCGGAAGCCATGACCATCAGTCGAGCTTCGGCGGGGAGGGCTTCGAGGCCGAGAGCGCCGGATTGGAGCCGGGGACGCTCAATCCCTGCGTCGTGCGGGCCTTGAGGGAGGATGGCATCGACATATCGGCCAACAAGACGAAGGATGTCTTCGATCCTTGGCGAGCAGGCCGCGCCTTCCGCTACCTGGTCACTGTCTGTTCCCGCGAGGCCGCGGAGAAATGCCCCATCTTCCCGGGCGTGGCGGAGAGATTCTATTGGCCCTTCCCGGATCCCTCGACCTTCGCCGGGAGCGATGAGGAAATCATGGCGCAGGTGAGGAAGGTCCGCGACGAGATCAAGGAACGCGCAAAAGAATTCGTCGACCTAGTCGTCGAAAGAGGATGATCGGCAGCAGGCACCGAAATCGAGGTCCCCGGCGCTGTCCCTTCAGGCTCGGGCGGCCACACTCATCAGGAAGCCTCGGCAAAGCAGGACTAACTGCCTTCGCAGCAAACGCAGCATCCTTGGCGGGGAACCGGCTTCGAGAACGGCTCGTGTCGCGCCGCCCATCGCCGAAATAAGCATGAGACTCGTGAACGGCAGGTTGGCGAATTTGGCGTTCGGGGCTGTTGCCAGCATCGAAGCAATGGCATCTCGCGCTCGTTTCTCCACTTTGTTCGCGAGCGCTCTTTCCTGCGCGCCGACGGCAGTCGCGTAAAGAGCCATGGATATGTCGGAACGTTCCATCTTTGCGTCCACGAACGCTTTGACGACCGATTCGATCATGGTGGACAGCTGTTGACCGTGATTGCTGCGACATGCGAACTCCACTGCGCCGACGACCTGATTCTGATGCTTTTCCAGCGCCGACAAGAGCAGCGATTGTTTATTGGGAAAGTACTGATAGAGCGTGCCTACCGATACTCCAGCCCGCTCGGCAACGCGAGTCGTCGTCAGGCGGTCGGCACCCCCAACCGCGAGCAGAACCTGAAAGGTGGCCTCATAAATGGCTTCCACGGTAACCGCGGATCGCGCCTGCACGGGCGTTTTCCTTGGTTCCAGAGGGACCCGAGGCTGCGTACCTGTAATGCGAATTGTCAATCTGAAGAATCCTTCATACCATTATCCAAGGAAGCCGGCGGCTATTCAAGTGAGTAGCGACAGAACATGCGAAAATCGAGAAATCGAATCGAAGGAGCATCGAATGACCAGTAAAGTATGGTTTATCACCGGCACCTCTCGCGGTTTTGGCCGCGTATGGGCCGAGGCCGCGCTCGAGCGAGGCGACAGGGTCGCGGCGACCGCCCGCGAATTGACGAGTATTGCCGATCTGAAGGAACGTTTCGGCGACGCCGTGCTTCCTTTGGCGCTCGACGTGACCGATGCCGACCAGGCTCGTCACGCCGTTCGGCATGCTCACGCGCATTTCGGCAAATTGGACATTGTCCTCAACAATGCCGGTTACACCCTGGTCGGCACGGCGGAGGAGGCTAGCGAGGCCGACGTCCGTGCTTTGTTCGACACTAACTACTTTGGCATGCTTCGGGTCATCCAAGCCGCCCTGCCTCTGCTGCGGGCCCAAGGCGGCGGCCATATCCTCGGTGTCTCGAGCACCATGGGAATCGTGGCGATGCCGCTCATCGGCTTCTACAGCGCCTCGAAATGGGCGGTCGAAGCGCTCCACGACAGCTTGGCGCAAGAGGTCAAAGGCTTCGGCATCAAGGTGACCCTCCTCGAGCCCGGCGCCTATGCGACCGATTTCGGAAGCCCCGCGTCCATGAAGAGCGCATCGGGAATGGACGCCTATGCCGATCTTCGAAAACAGGTTTTCGGGCGACTATCGAGCGGGCAAAAAGGAGATCCGACGGCGACGGCGGAAGCTCTCTTCAAGGTCGTGGACGCCCAGGAGCCGCCGTTGCGATTTATCTTCGGCAGCGCAAACTTGCCGATGGCGCGCGCCGCCTATGCCTCTCGCCTTGCCGATTGGGAGGCGTGGGAGGCCGTCTCGAACGCTGCCCAAGGCAAGCCGCAGAAATAAGCAAGCGCGCTGTTGGACCATGGCAGAAGGCATCATTCAAAGCGAGGTGCCCTGCCTTCTATACCGCGCGCAGAAAGTATGCTAGCCTTAAGAAAAGCACGTACCGGAGATCAAGAATAAGCGAGCGATAGGTGGCATACTTCGACTGGAAGGAAGACTATTCGGTGGGGATATCGTCCATCGATACCCATCATAAGAAAATGATCGCATTGCTGAACGAGTCGATAGAGGCATTTGAAAATGGGCTGGGGGAAGCGGCGATCAGAGGCATTTTGACCAATTTGGAGCAGTACTCGATCTATCATTTTTCGCAGGAAGAAATCCTCTTCCAGGAACACGGGTACAAAAAGGCCAAAGGGCACGGAAAAGAGCACGAACTCTATATCAGGAAAATTGGATCGTTGAAAGCTCTGGCTCCGTCGCGCGAGGATGATGCATTCATTCGGACAGCCGAGTCTCTGATGGCTTGGCTGGAAGCTCATATCCTGAAGGACGATCGGGATTACGCCGATTTCATCGTGAAAAAGGAAAGGAAGTAGCCATAGCGCGGCGCCGGGCGCCCGGGGAGAATCGTCATCGCTTCCCGCTGCTATGAGCGGTACCGCACGGAAGCCTCGGTCCCGACGCCACCGGCTCGAGCCCCGTGGGGTATCGCGATCGCGCCCTGACAAATAGTACAAGCACACTAGGAATTAATTCCTTCAGTTGACATTGGAGGAATTCTCCACTGGTCGCGGAGGAATTCTTCAGTGATCCCGGCCGACTTCTTCAGTAGAAAATTCCTCCGCGACCACTGAAGAATTTCTACCGATAAAATTGCTCAGCTTATTGTCCCCAAATCGAGCCGCCCCGGGCGCAAGACAAATGTCTATGCCTTTCCCTCATGCCCTAGTGCGCCTCGCGGGCGACATGGCTCTTCGAAGGATCTTTCCCGAGAAGCTAGAATTCCTGTCTCCAGCTGCTTGTGCCACTTCCTAGAGCAATCGAACGAGGACTCTGGACAAAGCCATTTTGGTTCCATTATGAGGCTGAGGATGTTCCGTATTCAATTCAGTTTGTTTTGTTTTCAGCCTGGAATTTTTTCGTATTCAGTCTCAATATCTTTCGTTTCGAGCCTCAATCGCCGGATCTGACCACTGGCGTATAAAGCTCGGAGGCAATCGTGGCTATCAAAGTCGCTTTGGTCAGAAACAATATCCGCAAGGATGGGAAGCTCGCGCCGCGCGTCGTGCAGCGAGATAAAGTCGGCTTCGACAAGCTCCTCGAGTACATGGACACGAGCACCGGTCTTTCGGCGAGCGATCTCCGGTCGGTCTTCCTCCAGTTCGCCGAGGCCCTGGCCTTCTTCCTGACCGAGGGGAGCGAAGTTCAGACTCCCATCGGCGAGATCAAATTGAGCGTCCACTGCCCCTGCATCCTAGGCCAGGGGCCGGATCGTGGCAAGAAGGTCAGAAAGGACGACATGCGGCTCATGATCCGCGGGTGAGACGAGGATGGGCGTCTATAGTCATATCGCGAGCGCCTTCGTCGACGGCAAGATACCCGATCTCGAGGTCGGCGAGTACAGGCTCGAAGTCAGGACCCGCCCCAGCGGCAGGCGATCCGAATCGGGCAGTACGGGAGGATGATCGCGATCACTCGAATGGAGAAGATCTTCTGTTGCATGGATGCCAATTTGAGGGGAGCGACCTTGGACTTTCCCCTCCTTCCGGCCTAGCCGCGCGTCGGCAGCAAGGGGCTCAGGCGAGAACTTTAGATTTGGGTGGCTTCAGCGGAATGATATATCGCCGAGAATTCTTTGATTTTTCGAAGAACCGGCAGCAAGGCTTTACCTAGGTCGCTGAGTTCATAGCTTACCGATTGTCTGTTAAGAGTGGCCTCCGCGCGTTTCAGCAGCCCGGCATCGGCTAGCCGCTTCAGCCTGCTGGTCAAGGTAACCGAATTGGTATCTACCAAAGCGATCCTAAGCTCGGTAAAGCGCATGCCGGACAGGGCGAGACAGTCGATGATACGAAGAGTCGTGAAGTCGCCGAGGATTCTCAAAACGTCTGGTGAGCAGTGTTCGCCCGTGTGCTGCATGCTCATGGGTATAAGATACACCAATCTTGGTACAAAAACTTAGTAAATATTCTTGACCAAGAAGAATTATCGACTTACATTCCCAAGTAGAGGCTGTCGGCAACAATTGAACCAGACGGTCTCGAAGTCACAAACACGAGGAGGGCATGCAATGTCCGACAACTCAGAGCTGAAGATCAAAGTCATCGTAGGAAGCACGAGGGAGAATCGTTTCGCCGACAAACCCGCCCACTGGATATTTGAGGAAGTTAAGAAGGAAGCGGGGCTTAGGGCCGAAATCCTGGACTTGCGAGACTACCCTATGCCGTTCTTCGAAGAGTCCGTCTCCCCATCGAGGCTCAATGGTAACTACTCCAACGAAACGGTCAGGAAATGGGCCGCCAAGGTCAGCGACGGCGATGCGTTCATCATCATCGCCCCCGAATATAACCACGGATACCCTGCGGTTCTGAAAAACGCCTTGGACTCGATTTTCCCCGAGTGGAACGACAAGTCCGTCGGCTTTATCGGATACGGCAGCGTCGGTGGATCCCGCAGCATTGAACAGTTGCGTCAAGTCGTCGTGGAACTGAAAATGGTACCGATCCGGCCGGCCCTTCATTTGCCCATCGAAATCTACATGGCCGCCATGAACGAGAAAGTACCGGTGAACCCGGAGTTTTTCAAACCTATGAAAGAAGGTATGTTCGGTGACCGCGTGGGGCAGTTCCTCAGCGAGCTCGTGACCACGGCGAAGACTCTGAAAACCCGGAGGGTTGTCGGATAACAGTCCGAGAATGACCTCGCGGTCCTCTGGGAAGTCTAGAAATAAAGGAGGCCGCAAGGTCATGTTTGTCTTTGCCGTTATTGCCGTCCTCCTCGTCGTGGCTGGGGCGGCCTGTTTTTTCTACTTCGTCTATACACCTCCTCCGGCGCAGCCCGAGCAAAAGGCTTCCGCCGTTAGCGGTACAGTGAACATCGATGGCCACGAGCGAAGCTACCAAAAGGTCGGCGACAATCCCGCCCGCCGCGGAAATATCGACGATGAGGCCTTCGTGCGCAAGTTCATCGGCTATTTCCGCCAGGGCAATAATATTGATCGTCGCTGGTACCCGCGACCCCTTTGTACCTTAGGCAATTTCGGGATCAAGCTCATAGAGGACGGTCTCGAGAAGTACTCGAAATCTCGAAGCTGGAAGGCCTGAAGCGGCCAAACGCCGCGAGCTTGGCGGGAGGACGGCGATGGACAGAGGCGCGTTGGCATAAAATGGCCGACTACTTCAATTCTTGAAGATGGAGACTCGAGCTGTCGCAGAGGAAGCATGGGGCGTCGTGCTTCGGCGTCGGCCTTCGGCATTCCCCTTGACGAGGACCGAATACTGGATAGAATTGGAGCATGGAGTGAGGAGATTGTTACGAGGGGCCGACGTAATCGTCAATTCGGAAAATCCCGGCCAAAAGCGACCGTAAAATCAGGAGGAAGCCATGGAAAGACCGGTTCTCTTGGCGACGAGCACGAGTGATGGGAAATTCGCCGGCGTCACCTACCATTTGGAGGGAGAGCTTGTGCCCATGCTGACCGTCGATCTCGACGGCGGAGCCTCCGTGTACTACGAGCACCATATCCTGCTCTGGAAGCATCCGAGCGTCGCGATCGGGATCAAGCCGATGAAGGGGATGATGAAGCGCATGATGGCGGGGATCCAGATTTTCGTAACCGAGGCCAAAGGTCAGGGGCAGATCGCCTTCAGCCGCGACGGCCCCGGCCATATAGCCGTCATTCATCTCAAGCCCGGTCAGGGACTGCACGTCCGCGAGCATCAGTTCCTGGCAGCCACGGGCAACGTGGAATATACCTTCGAGCGCGTGAAAGGCGCCGCGAATCTCCTGATGGGCGGCAGCGGATTCTTCATCGACAAGTTCCGCGCCCCTGAAACGGAGGGGATCCTCTGGCTCCACGGCTACGGCAATGTTTTCGAAAAGGTCCTGAGCGCCGGAGAGCAAATCGATATCGAGCCGGGCGGATGGGTATACAAGGATCCCGAGGTGAAAATGGAGACCACCGTGCAGCGCCTTAGCGCCGGAATGCTGGCTGGCATGAACCTCGTCATGAACCGCTTCACAGGTCCCGGGAGGGTCGGCCTGCAGTCGATGTACCTGCACGTCGATACCGCGGAATGAGACAAGCGTGATTTGAGTATATTAATGGCACCATGAAAGGCAAGTACGCAATTGCAGGGCCAGCTCTCGTTCTGCTTTCCCTGGCCCTGGCCTGGCCGGACGACGCAATCACGGCTTCGCCGCAGAGTCTCGTCTCCCAGCCGGCCCCCGCCTTCTCCGAAAAAGACACCGATGGCAGGCTCGTCACCCTCGACGAGTATCGGGGCAAGGTCGTCCTGCTCAATTTCTGGGGGACGTGGTGCCCGCCCTGCAAGGCGGAGATACCTTCCTTCGAAAGAATGGCGGTCGAGCACCGAGAGAACCTGGAGGTCGTCGGCGCGGCCGTGTTCTCCAGCGAAGCGCAAGTGCTGCAGTTTTGCACGGATTTCCAGGTCAACTACCCGGTCTTCATGGGCTCCTACGAATTGATGGAGAAATACGGGAAGGTCTCTGCCATACCGACTACCTTCATCATCGACAAGAAAGGACGGATCATCGAAAAAGTGATCGGATCCCGGAGCCAGGCCCAGTACGAGGAGATGATCCAGCCTCTTCTGAACGACTGATCGCGCGCGAGTTGTTCGAGACAGTCCGCAACAATGTCACTATCGACTGGACCCTGCGCGAGAATGTCCGCGCCCGGCTGGTGCCGATGTCGGCGGTCGCTCCCCTGGGAGCCCAAGTAGCTTTCGATGCATTCATGTAGGGCCGAGATTCAATGCCACCTCCTTCCCGATAAAGCCGGGATGGTCCTTTTTGGGCTATCGGGTCGACCTTTCGGAACGGCAGCTGATGGACCCGAATCAGGAGATGGATATAGAGGGTGACAGGTCGGTCCTCGGCGGAGAGTTGCGCAACCTGAGCCTATTCCGGATGGGCGACTGCTAGCTGCGATGGGAATTAATTTGATTTTATTATTTAATCCGGATTCGCCGTGCTAAGGTTGCCTGCCATGCCCGATACATCTGGAAATGGGATGATAGAAGCACCGGGAAAATCGCCAAAGGAGGTCTTCGGTGAAAGCAGCACGCGAGAAGGACCGTTCCTCGAAGATAGAGCGACGCATTATAGTAATAAGCGTCGCAGCCATCACCTTCGTCATGCTCGCCATGGGCGCATACCAGTGTCTCATCGCGCGGCAACAGATCGGAAGATCCCTCGATCATTCTATGACTTCGGCAAAAGACCGGCTCTCCCTCAACCTGCGTACGCCTTTAATACTCAATCTCGATAAGAGCCAAGTCGCCGCGATCCTTAAGGCTGAGATGGGCAGCCCGGACTTTCTCGGCATCTCGGTCTATAACGTCCAGGGAACCTATATATCGGGCGTGACGCGCGCGACTGACGGGACTGTAAGCGATGCGTCCGGGACATCGGCATTGCCGCCCGAAGGCACTCCGCGTCTGAAATTCGACATCAAGTTCAAAGGGACGACGATCGGTACAGGTGCCATCTATTATACGGATGCCGATATCAGGTCCGCTTTCCGACAGCAAATTGCGATAACCGTCGCCCAACTCCTTGTGGTGAATTTAATCATCATCGGAATCACGACTGCGCTGACCCGAATATTCGTCACCAAACCCCTCCTTTTCTTGACCGGGGTGATGCGCGATCTCGCCGAGGGAGAAGGCGATCTCGACATGGAGATCGCGATCAAGCGGGACGACGAGATGGGCGATCTCGCTCGCTATTTCAATATTTTCACGGCCAAGCTCAGGCGGATCGTTCTGCGCGTCAAAGATGCGACGGCCGGGATGGCCTTGCAGAAGCACGACCTCGTGACGAATGCCGAGGAGACCGCGGCGGCGGCCATTCAGATTTCCAGTAACGTCGATTCGATAACCAGGCAAATTGGCTTCCTGGGGGGCGAGACCCAATCCGTATCCGCGTCAATGGCCGAGATCGGCGCGACGACTCGCGAGCTCGGCGAGTATTCACGGGCCCAATCCGAGGCCGTCGAGCGCAGTTCGACCTCGATTTCGGCGATGCTCCTGCAACTCGGCGAAGTGACCAAGATAGTCTTGCATCAGAAGAACTCCGCCGAGGATCTTAATACCCGCCTGGAAACCAGCGTCCGGGCAATAAGGGTGGTAACCGAAGCGGGCGGGGAAATTCAGTCCCTGGTGGGGAGCATCATCGGCACGACCAAAACAATCAACACCATTGCGTCGCAGACGAACCTCCTCGCCATGAACGCGGCCATAGAATCCGCCCACGCGGGCGATTATGGGAGAGGATTCTCGGTCGTCGCGGACGAGATTAGAAAGCTCGCCGAAACCTCCGCGGTCTCGGCCAAGGAGATCGCGGGGGTGATCTCCCTCGTCCTCAAGAAAGTCGAGGCGGCGGCGAACGCGACGATGGAAAGCGAACGTATATTCGAAAGCCTTCGCGCCAACATTTCTTCGACGATCGGCGCCATGGTCGAGATCGATCGGAGCGTGGGCGACCTCTCATTAGGCGGAGAAAAAGTCGTCGCGGCGACGCGGGAACTTTCCGCGACTACCGACGCGATGAAACGCGGTACTATCGCCATTACGCAGCTGGTGGGTGATGTCGAGCTGGCGGCGCGGCGAGTGTCCGATATCGCGGTAGAGGCCGACCACGGTATGACCGAGATAGCCTCCGGCGTACAGGAAATATCCTCCGCAACAAGCTATCTCCGTGGTGTTTCCCAGAAAATCGATACGAGTACGGAGACCCTCAGCGTCGCGGCGGGCCGGTTCAAGGCGAGCGCGAAAAATGGAGAGCTGGACCACATCGGGGCCGACGAATGAGGCCCCTTCTGGGGGAGTCCAGGATCCCGAGATAGCGATTGCCCAAAATTGTCTTGACGGAAGGCCCAGCCCTAGTAAAATGGGCGCCTCCGAGGGGAATCTCGGATAATCGACACTTTGAGGAGAGGTCATGGACCACGAAGCCGCCCCGGCCAAGAGGGGATTCCTCGAGAAGCATTTCCTAGTCGGCTACGAGAGGGCGGATTTTTTCGTTCGGGCCAAGGCGACCTACACGCTCTATCTGGCTGTCGTCCTCCTCGCGGCGGACCTCGCGCCCTTCGCCTTGATGCTCGTAAAAGGCTTCTCGGTCGGCGAAACCTCATTCCGCCTCGTCGCCGTCGCGGCCGTCCTGACCGCGGTCGCCCTGCTCCGGGCCGGAAAGTATCGCGCTTCCTCCGGCTTCCTCGTCAGCGTCACCATTGTGGTGCTCTGGGTTTTCATGTACATGAGGCCCTTCCAGCACTACTACGAGCTCTACGCTCTCGCCTTCCTCCTCGAGGCAGCCGTCCTCATGGCCTGCCTCATCGGACACAGGCGGGCTCTGCCTGCCGTCGCGGCAGCGCTGTCCTACGCCGCTATCCTCGCGCTGTACTTCGCCAGAACTCGGGCGATGTCCCCGGCGGAGGATCACCCCAAGGAATTGGAGTCCCTGTTCTTCATCGCCATCTTCCTCGGCCTCTCGGGCTTCGTCGGCAATTCGCTTATGAGGCTCGTCGATAAGTTCACCTGGATCGCGCGATCCGAGATGGAAATGAACCGGAACCGGATCGAGGCTCTCGGCAGCGTAGTGGCCTCGGTCCGCGAAGGCATGGCAGTCGGCGATCGCCTCCTCGGCTTCGTCAAGGACAACGATGCGCGCGTGCAGTCCTCTCGCGGAAGCCTTTCGGCGCTCCGGGAGGGTTTCGGGCGCTTCTCCGAGCGCATGGGCGTGGCGAGCGAGGGCAATGCCGAGATCGCCGGCTTCGTGGGACGAGTGCGAGACCAGACGCTCCGCCATTCCGAGGCCATTCACGAGACGAGTGCCTCGATCGAACAGATCAATGCGACCATCGATGCGCTGAGCTCCGGCACCAAGGACAAGCGCGCTCGCCTCGAGGAGCTCCAGTCGCTGACGGAACGCGGCGCTTCCGACATGGACCAGGCCCTTGGCGCCATCCTGAAGATCGCGAGCTCGTCCCAGGCGATCACCGAAGTCGGGAAAATTATCCAGAAGATCTCCAGCCAGACCAACCTGCTCGCGATGAACGCGAGCATCGAGGCCGCTCACGCCGGAGACTACGGACGCGGCTTCGCCGTTGTGGCCGACGAGATTCGCGCCCTTGCCGAGCAGACAAGCACCAACGCGAAGGAGATCACGCGCACGCTCAAGGAAATATCGCTCGAGATCGACCATGCCAGGGGGGTGAACCAAACGGCGAGTTCCGGGTTCCGCGCCACCAGCTCCGAAGTAGCCTCCGTGTCCGAGGCCATGGACGGCCTCTTCAACGCCTTCGGGGAAATCAGGGGCGGCATCGTCGAGATTACCGCGGCGGTCACGGGAGTGCGCGACGCCTCGCTCGAGATCGAAGTCGCGATCAAGTCCATCTCGGCGCGGTCGACCGCCGGCGCTTCCGAGCTCTCCGCTCTCGGCGCTTCGCTCGACGGCTACGCGAAGGATATCGACGCTGTCCTCGCCTCCTTCGAGCACATGAAGGCGGGCATGGAGGAGCTCGAGGCCATAGGCAAGGAGAACCTCGAGCGGATCGCGGCTGTGGAGAGCGCCGTGGCGGCGATGGACAGGGCTTGGGGAGGAGGTTTAACTCTCGTTTAGCGAGCAGATGGCGCTCACCAAAGCGGCGTCGGCGACGACTTCGGGGCCGGGGCCGCGGCTTCTAAGTCTTTCATCCTTCTCTCAAAACGTTTCGCCAGGGCGCGTACACAGGCAGTGGTGCGGCCTGGGCGTCGACCGCATGGGAGGAAAGGAAAGAGAGGTCTTGGGGAGACGTAAAATCAAAAAATCCTAATAAAGTATGACATGCTTTGTCAGATGCGACTATTACCCTCTTTCATACGGGGGGAATCATGAACGAAAGTCTGTGTTTCGACGGAGTTGCGGCCGTCTCCAGAGGAAGCTCCGCCCTTCGAGAAAAGGTCCGGATCTCGGGAAGACGGTCCAAATCTACGCTCCGTCCGGCTTTCTCCCGAATGAGGAATGGGGCCGTTTTTTCGGCAATAGGCAAAGAAGCCTCCTTTTCGAGGTCACCCGAGGAGGCCGAGACACGTGAACCCTAACTGGTATTTCGCGTACGAAATGCTCAAGCTGCGCGAGGCGGCGATGCTACGCCGGCTCGACCGGATCAAGCCCTGGGCGACGGAAGAAAAGACGAATGGGGGTTCGGGACCGTTCGGGGCAAGGGTTCGGAATGCCCTCGGACGGAGGTTGTTGTCGTGGGGGAACGCCCTATCGGCTTCTGCGTCCAATAGCTGTAAGGAGTGCTGACCTTTCATAGTCGGGCGCAAGCTTGTCGAGGAGATCCGCGCCGCATACGGAGGGAGTCCTAGCTCATTGAGACGAGCGGCAGGAAAGCCCGGGGGCTAGGGGAAGTGGACTAAAACGGAGCGTCACAGAAAAGACCGGAGAACGGTGGCCCATAGTGGTTGGCGCTCCTGATAGCAGGATTCGTGCGCGATAGAGCAAGCCTCGACGCCTCGGGGCAAGTCCAATATTATGATGGGGAAGAAAGGTCTGGCCGAAGTAGCCGGTCTCGCATAGCAAAGGCTCCGGCAAACCCGAGCCGGTTCACCCTGTGAATAAAGCCTTAACAAGGATAAACAAGCTTAAGGGGGTCGACATGGATCGGGACGAGATTGAAAACCTACATCAAAACTTGGCTGAACTCAAACAAGCCGTTAGTCGCAACAACCCGTTACTGCGCGAGATTCTTTCTCCGCGACCTTGGGTCGTTTTCACCCTCGTCTTTGGAGTATTCGTCTTTGCTTTCTGTCTCGGGTGGCGAGCGATCATACAAATCCACGGCACGTTTGCGGCTCTCCCGAGCGACCTGAAACTGGCCTTTTGGGTCTCGCTCGCCGTTCCCCTCGTCGCCGGCTCCGTTGGGAAACTCATTTTTATGGCACAGCGCATCGCCGTTCTGATCAATGATGCCAGCCTCAGGACAGTGATCCGCACCGTTTACGGCGGCAAGGGCTTCCACCTTTTCGTCCCCGTCCCCGTATGTACGCTTGCGGTCTCGTTTTTTTCGGTAGCTATCGGCCATCCGTGGTACATCGTTCCCGCGATCGCCGTTTTCTCGGGCTTTACCTTCAACGGCGCAGGAGTCCTGCTCGATAAGGTCGAGTACTTCGTTTCGGGGTGGTTTTTGGTGGCTTCGGGCCTGGTGTCCCTCTTTTTCCTCGAACGGGACCCATTCCTTTGGATGGCTGCCAGTCTGGGCGGTATGTGTTTTGTCTTCGGCTTGGTGGCTTTGGCCGCGGAATGGGGCAAAAAAAGGCGCTCCCCATCTCCCTCTCGACTCCATCTCGTCTCTTAGTATTTGATCGAAGGAGTCTCCGACCAACATATTCAGATATCCCTTTCCCCCGCCGAGGCAACTTCCGAAGAGTGTAATCGACTACACACTTGGGAAAGCCCGTTCCCGAAGCTGCAGTTCTGTCTGGCCCATGATAGTGGCTTATCCCTTGGCAGCAGGCTTCGAAAAGTGCTCGGTTACCTTTCCCCATTTTTCTCCTGACACTTTCATTGGTAACCATCGGCAATATTTTAAGGCAATGGTAACAGCCGCGGATTTTGCCAGACAACCAATAATAGTTTTATAGTTTTTTACATTTCCCGGAAGTATCCACCCATGATTCGCATCCTTGGCATGTAAGTTGCATTTATATCTTCGGCTGTCCTGATCGACCCGGGAAACGATAGGATTGCCGGAAGGGCGCAGCATGTCGGGCGCCTGAGCATGTCGGTAGGGATGGAGGAGTCATCATGAAGAAGAGAGCGGTAGCTATCCTGTGCGTCGCCGCGGCCTTTGCGTTCGCGTCGGCTTTCGGCGCCGTCGCGCAGAGCAAGTCCAAGATCGTCATCGGTTTTTCGCAGCGCCGCATCGCGGGCAGCGATTGGTGGAAGACCCTCGTGCAGGGCGCCAAGGACCAGGCGGCCAAGGCCGGCGTCGAGCTCCAGGTCCTCGACGCGAACGGCGACACGGTCCAGCAGAACGCCGATGTCAACACCCTGATAAACAAGGGAGTCCAAGCCATCATCGTGAACCCGAACGATCCCCTCGGGCTTTCCTCCTCGATCAACGCCGCGATCAAGGCGGGTATCCCCGTCGTCGCGGTCAACTGCGCTTTGGACGACTCTCTCCTCGGCAAGGTGTACGGCTACGTGGTCGAGGACCAGACCGCGGCCGGCGCCCGCGCCGGCTACCTCCTCGCGCCGATCGTCGCCAAGCGTAACCCGAAGCTCAAGACTGCGAGCGCCGTCGTCATCGGCGGCTACCAGGGCGACGTCCTGAGCGAGCTGCGCGGCAACGGCTTCATGCAAGGCTATCAAAAGTGGCTCAGCGAGAATGGCGGCAAGGGCGTGAAGCTCAACTATCTCCCGATGCAGTACGGTCACTGGATCCCGAACGACGCCATGCCCGTCATGCGCGATATCGCCACCGCCCACTCGGACGGTCTCAAGGTCATCTTCTCCGAGAGCGACGTCATGCACGCCGGCATAGTGCAGGCGCTGAAGGCCGCGGGTATCTGGGACGGAATAACCATGGCCGAGTACGACGGCTACCAGACGACGGTGAAGGAGATGATGGACAACCCGAAGGGGCCGGTCCAGGTCCTCTCCACCAATGAGCCCTACCGCCAGGGCGTATCGGCCGTGGAGATGGCCGTGCGCGCCGCCTCGGGCCATGCCCGCGAAGGGACCGTGTACATCCAGACTGTGGCTTTCGACACGAGCACCGCGTCCAAGTACTACCAGCCCGCTAAGGTCCTCGTGGACACGGTCCAGTAGGGCCTAAGCGAGCGGAAAGAGAGCCGGAGCGCGGGCACGCAGGCGCCGCGCCCCGGCTCCACCCGAGGAGGAACGATTATGGCAACGGTAGTCGCGGCGAAAGACCAGGCGCGTCCGGACGAGCCGCTCAATTTCCAGTTCGAGATCCCGCCGGTCAGGTCGGACCGCGTCGAGAAGATGCTGGGCTACGTCAATTCCGTCCGTGCGGGAATCTGCCTGGAGCGGGCCCGATATTACACCGAATCCTACAAGCGGACCGAGAGCCTCCCGCAGATTGTCCGCCGGGCGATGGCGCTCGAGAACACGCTCGAGAAAATGTCGCTCTACCTCCTGCCCGGAAGCCTGCTCCTGGGCAACCAGGCTTCGAGGCCGAATTACTCGCCGCTCTTCCCCGACTTCACGACGGACTTTCTCAAGCGCGAGCTGTTCGACCGGAAGCCCTACTTCCCGTCGGAGAGACCGGCGGACAAATTCGACATCGATGAGTCCCTTTTGCCGGAGCTCGAGTCCATCCTCGATTACTGGCAGGGCAAGACGCACAAGGCCCGGGTCTATGCCCGGCTGCCCGCCGAGGCCCTCGCGGCTCAGGACAAGATCGGCGCGGTCAACATCCTCAACTACGTGCACGGCGGCGACGGCCACTTCGCGCCGCCCTACGATTGGCATATCGCGCACGGACTGGGCTATGTGATCGAGACCTCCAAGGAGGCGCTTGCGGCGCTCGATATGACGAGCGCCGAGGGCCTGGGGAAGAAGGCCTTCTACGAGGCCACCATCATCGCCTGCGGCGCGGTGATCAAGTGGGCGCATCGATACGCCGATTTCGTCGAGGCCCAGGCGTCCCGCGAGGCCGATTCCGCGAGGCGCAGCGAGCTGCTCGAGATGGCGGCGATCTGCCGCCGCGTGCCCGAGCGTCCCGCCGAGACCTTCCACGAGGCGCTCCAGTCGATCACCTTCATCCAGCTCGCCATTCAGGTCGAAGACAATGCGCAGGGAGTCTGCCTCGGGCGCTTCGACCAGGTCATGAACGGGGTCTACGAGCGTGACCTCGCCTCGGGCCGGATCACGAGGGAGAAGGCCCTCGAGCTCGTCCAGAATTTCTTCGTCATGCTCTCGGTCGTCGAGCGTATCCGGAGCTGGGAAGACACAGCCTTTTTCCGCGGCAAGCCTATCTTCCAGAACCTCACGATCGGCGGCATCGATCCGGCTACGCGGCGGGACGCGACGAACGAGATGACCTACCTCGTCTTGGATGCGATCCAGAACACGCGCACGGTCCAGCCCTCGCACTACGCGAGGTGGCACCGCAATGCGCCCGAAAAATACAAGATGAAGGTAGTCGAGACGATCAGGCTGGGCACGGGCTTCCCGGCGGTCGCCAACGACGAGATGTACATCCAGGCGATGCTCAACCGCGGCTATGAATACAAGGACGCGGCCGACTACTCCATCATCGGCTGCGCCGAGCCCGGGCCCGCGGGCAGGCGCGGCGGGCGCACCGGAGCGGCCTGGTACTCTCTCGCCAAGTGCCTGGAGATGGCGCTCCACAACGGGAAGGATCCTCTTTCGGGATGCGTGCTCCATCCGAACTCCTCCGGCAAGGACCTCTCCGATTTCTGGAATTACGAGGAGGTCTGGACGGCCTTCCAGGAGCAGGCCCGCTATTATCTGCGCCTCGTCGCGATAATGGACAACGCGATCGACTTGACCTACGAGGAGTTCATCGATGAGCCGCTGGGGGGCGTAATGGCCTGTCCCGAGACGACCCTCGAGCGAGGCCTGTCGATCAAGAAGGGCGGGGCCAAGTACGACTTTACGGGGAACCAGACCATCGGCCTCGCGAACGTGGCAAACAGCCTGTACGCTATCAAGAAGCTCGTCTTCGAGGACGGAACCCTGAGCGGCGCGCAGCTGCTTCACGCGATGTCGACGGACTTCGCCGATGCGTCCACCGATCCCACCGGCCCGGAAATCCGGCAGATCTGTCTCTCGGTCCCGAAATACGGGAACGACGTCGACGAGGTCGATTTCATCGCTCGGGATGCCCTGGCTCTCGTCTGCGAGGAGTTGCCGAAATACAAGAACACCCGAGCCGGACGGGGCCCGATCGGCTGCTGCTTCCAGGCCTCGACCACGACTGTCTCCTCGAACACGCCCTTCGGTCAAAGCATCGGCGCGCTGCCGGACGGTCGCAACGCGCGCACGCCGCTCTCCGACGGCCAGTCGCCTTTCCGGGGTTCGGACACGCTCGGGCCCACGGCGGCGCTCAACTCGGTGTCGAAATTGAATCTGGTCCTCCTCTCCGAGGGGTCCCTGTACAACATGAAGCTCTTCCCGGCCGACCTCAAGGACTGACCGGGAAGGGGAAGGAGACGGACATGGCCGACGCGATCGCCCAGAGGAAGGGGCTCAGGCGCCTGACCTCGATGATCGACTATTATTTCTCTCGCGGGGGTATGCAGCTGCAGTTCAACGTGGTGAGCAGGGACACACTTTTGCGCGCCCAGCGCGAGCCGGATAAGTACCGCTCGCTGATCGTGCGAGTCGCGGGCTATTCCGCCTATTTCGTGGGGCTGGACAAGACCGTCCAGCAGGACATCATCGAGAGGACCGAGGAGCGTATTTAGCAGGCTGTTGAAATACTCGAAGCATTTCAACAGCCTATCGGCCCTCTAAAAGGAAATCGCCATGTCGAACACGGCATCGTCGGGCCCCTCGGGTCTCGTCTTTAACATCCAGCGCTACAGCATTCACGACGGACCAGGCATCCGGACTGCCGTGTTCCTTAAGGGCTGCCCTCTTCGTTGCGAGTGGTGCTGCAACCCTGAATCCCAGGATGCCCGCCCCCAGCTCGCCTTCATCGCGGATAAGTGCATCGACTGCGGTCGGTGCATAGCGCTGTGCCCGCACGGAGCCGTCACGGGGGAGCCTGGTGGACCCGTCACGGATTGGGCGGTCTGCGCGCGGGAGTGCTTGGCGGCCGAGCTCGATGCCTTCCCCTGCGCGGCCAAATGCTTTGGCAAGGCGCGCGACCGGATCGGAGTCCGGATGGGAATCGAAGAGGTCATGGCCGAGGTGATGAAAGACGCGCGGATCTACGCGGAGAGCGGCGGCGGGCTCACCGTCTCCGGCGGGGAGCCTCTGGCGCAGGCTCGCTTTGTCGCCGCTCTCGTCAGGGCGGCTAAGGGGGAATGGCTCCACGTCGCGATCGAGACCTGCGGCCATGCGCCCTGGAAAGCCTTTGAAGAAGTGCTGGAGTTCGTGGATTTCGTCTTCCTGGACATAAAGTTCCTCGACGACGAGCGGCATCGGAAGTTCACGGGGCAAGGCAATGCCCTTATCCTGGAGAATGCGGGGAGGATAGACGACTTCATGCGTCGAAAAGGCGGTACCGTCGTGGTCCGGACGCCCGTCGTCCCGGGCATCGTCGAGCCGAGGGACGTCGAGCAGATCGGCTCGTTCATACGAGCCCGGATGCCGGGTACGGCCGCCTTCGAGCTCATGCCCTATCACCGTTTGGGCAGAGGCAAGTACCGGGACATCGGGCGGGAGTACTCGTTGGCAGGGGCCTCGCCCCCGAGCGAGGAAGAGATGCGGCCATTTCGCGAGGCCGTGGCCGCGAAAGACCTCGCCGCATCCTATGCGTGAAGGCTCGGAGACGAATATGGCGAATCACAGCTTCGATAAAGACTGGATTACCTTGGCCACGCGACCCGCGGCGGGCTCTCGCGGAGATGTCGTGGCCAGCGTGCACGATGTCTGCAAGGCCTATCCCGGCGTCCAGGCTCTCGATTGTGTCAGCCTCGAGATAAAGCGGGGCGAGATCCACGCCCTCCTCGGGCAGAACGGCGCGGGCAAGTCCACCCTCATCAAGATGCTCTCTGGGGCCGAGCGTCCCGACGCGGGCGAGCTTCGCGTCGAGGGTAGGGGCATCTCCTTCCGGAGTCCCCAGGAGGCGCAGCGCGCCGGGATCTTCACAATTTACCAGGAGCTAAGCCTGGTCCCCGAGCTCACCGTCGCGGAGAATATTTTCGTCGCCGATCTTCCCCGGGGTCGGCTGGGCACCGTGGATTGGCGTCTGGTCCGAAGCGAGGCCGCGAAGGCGATGGCCTGGCTTGGCTTCCCCGTCGACGTCGATGCCCAGGTCAAGCGCCTGAGCGTCGCGCAGAAGCAGGGGGTGGAGCTCGCGAAGGCCTTGCATCGCAACGCGAAGGTGGTGCTCCTCGATGAGCCATCGGCGGCTTTGCCGCAGCCCGAGGTCGAGAGGCTTTTCCAGGTCCTCCGATCCCTCCGGGATAGCGGCTTCGCCATCGTCTATATTTCGCACCGCCTCGAGGAAGTCGAGTCGCTCTGCGACGTAGCGACCGTCCTGCGAGACGGCCGGAAAGTCGGCTCGTTCAGGGTCTGCGAAACCTCGCAGACGGAGCTGATCCGCGCGATGATTGGGCGCGAGCTCGCCGCGAGCCTGGTGGGCGACACCTCGATCGGCGAGAAGAAACCCAGACTGGGCTCGGGAGTCAGGGGCGAGGTCGCCCTCTCCGTCCGGGAACTCGGCGACGGCGTCGCGGTTCGCGGCGTCTCCTTCGATCTGCATCGAGGGGAGATCCTGGGCGTGACGGGGCTCATGGGCAACGGCCAGTCCGAGCTCGCGGCCTGCATTTTCGGCGCCCGCCGCGGGACCTTCGGCGAGGTCCGCGTGAACGGCCGCAGGGCGCGGATTCGCAAGCCGGCCAACGCGATCAGGTCGGGGATAGGCTTCCTGCCCGAGGAGCGCAAGACGCAAGGCCTTGTGCTGTCGATGTCGATCGAGAGCAACATCACGATGGCGAGCCAGGGCAGGTTCAGCAGGCTCTCGGTAATCAACACCGGCAAGGAGCGGCGCCTCGTCGATTCCATGATAGAGGCGCTCCATATCAGGACGACCAGCTCGAGGCAAGCCGTCGGTTCCTTGAGCGGGGGCAACCAGCAGAAGGTCGTGCTGGCGAAGTGGCTCGCCAGCGAATGCGGCATACTCATCTTCTCGGAGCCCACGCGCGGCGTCGACGTGAGCGCGAAGGAGGAGATGTACAAGCTGATCCGGGACTTCGCGGCGAACGGCGGGGCGGTGCTCATCTTCAGCTCGGAGCTCCCCGAGGCGATGTTCTGCGATCGCGTCCTGGTCATGTCCCGCGGCGCCTTCGTCGGCGAGCTGGCCTACGACGAGATCGATGCGCGCGCCGACGCGATATTGAACCTGTGCTGCAGTTAGCATCGGAAGGAGCCATCATGCCATCCCAGTTGTCGAGCCTGCCGGCGGGAGCCAAGCGCGCCGTTCGCTCGCTGTTCACCAGCTATCTCCTCGTAGTGCTCGCCGTTTCCGTCCTGGGCGGATGGGCCGCGTCGCCCTATTTCCTCACCGTAAGGAACCTCGGGAACGTCCTCACCTTCGCGGCGGTCGTCTCGATAATCGCGGTCGGGCAGTTTTTCGTGATCGTGACGGGAGGCATCGATCTCTCCGTGGGGTCCATAGCGGCCCTGGCGACGGTCGTCGCCGCGGTCCTGATGAAGGCCGGGGCCAGCGCCGTCGAGGCCTCGGTCGCGGCGCTGGCCGCCTCGGCGCTCGCGGGGTCGATCAGCGGACTATTGGTGACCAAGGCGGGAATCACACCCTTCATCACCACCCTCGCCATGATGAGCATCGCCCGCGGTCTGTCGTACATGGTGCAGTTCGGCTCGCTCATCGGGATCGCCGACGAGCGCTTCATCTGGTTTTTCTCCGGGAAGACCGGGCCGGCGTCGAACCCCATAGTCCTCTTCCTCCTCATCATGCTGCTGGCCGCCTTCGTCATGAGCCGGACGACCTATGGGCGCCGGCTGTACGCGATCGGCGGCAACGCCGAGGCGGCCCGTCTCTCCGGGCTTCCCGTCGAGCGGACTACATTCTCCGTGTACATGCTCTCCGGCCTCCTCTCCGGCCTGGGCGGCCTGGTGCTCGCGGCCCAGCTCACCCAGGGCAGCTCCCTGCTCGCGATGGGCTACGAACTGGATACCATCGCCGCGGTCGTGGTCGGGGGCGCATCGCTGGCCGGCGGCACCGGCGGCCCGATCGGGGCCGTGGTCGGAGGGCTCATCATCGCGATCCTGGGCAACATCATGAACCTGCTCACGATCCCGTCGGAGCCCCAGCAGGTCGTAAAGGGTGTCCTGATTCTCATCGCGGTGGTCTTCATAAGCGGCAAGGGAGGAACGCGGTCGAGGCGGCAGAACAGGAAGGGCCCGGCGAAGAAAGCTGCGGGGGCCGCCGAAGCGGCGCTCGCCGAAGCGGCGTCCGCGAAGGTCACCGCCGGCGAAGAATCCTCCGCGGCCAGGGCCATTAACATCGAAGCTTCCATCAGATAGGATAGGAGTCGATTCAGGAGGCGACCGAGCCCGTATGAATAGCCGTTCCACAGGGCCGGCGAGCCTGCCCCGCGTCCTCGTCGTCGACGATGAGGAAGCGATGTGCTCTTCGCTGAAGGCCCTGCTCGAGCGCGAGGGGCTCGAGGCGGATACCGCCGCCTCGGTTCGCGACGCGTTCTCGCTTTTGCGCAGGCATCGCTACAACCTCGTGATCTGCGACGTCCGCATGCCCGAGATGGGGGGCATCTCCTTGCTCGCGAAGATCCGCGGCGAACTGCCGGTGATCATGATCACCGCCTACGCGTCCATCGAGACGGCCCGGAGCGTCTTCAAGCTCGGTGCCTGCGATTACCTGACGAAGCCATTCAAATTCGAAGAGCTCCTGGTCATGGTCCAGCAGTACATGCTGAAGTCTCCCCGCGGCGAGGGATCGCCCCGCGTCGATTTCTTCCTGGACTCGAAGTCGCCCAGACTGGCCGGCGCCTACGAGCTCGCGCGGAAGTTCGCCCCCACGGACATGCCGATCCTCGTGACCGGCGAGAGCGGATCCGGCAAGGAGATCGTAGCCGACTACATCTACCACCTGAGCAGGGATCGGGCCAGGAGCTACGTCAAGATCAATTGCGCCGCGATACCCGAGGCCCTGTTGGAGGGCGAGCTTTTCGGCTACGAGCGCGGCGCCTTCACGGGCGCGGTCTCGGGCAAGGCCGGCAAGATAGAGGAAGCGGACGGCGGAATACTCTTCCTCGACGAGATCGGGGACATGCCCTTCGTGCTCCAATCCAAGATGCTTCGGGTGCTGCAGGATTTCCAGCTCTCGCGGCTGGGCTCGAACGAGCCCAAGTCCATCCGCACTCGGGTCATCGCCGCGAGCAACCAGAATCTCGAGCGGCTCGTCTCGGAGGGGCGCTTCAGACTCGACCTCTACCACCGCCTCCTCGGCGTTCACATCGAGATACCGGCGCTCCGCGAGAGACTCGAGGACATGGAAGACCTGGCCCTCTTCTTCGTGGAGCGATTCGACGCGAAGTACGGCAAGCGCATCACCTCCATCAGCGAGGGTGCGCTCGAGATCTTCCGCTGCTATCCCTGGCCCGGCAATATCAGGGAGCTCAAGTTCGCCCTGGAGCGCGCGGTGGTCGTTTGCGAGGGCGAGACGATTCTCCCGGACAATCTAGCGGATAGCCTCAGGGATTACAGCGGCGCCGCCCCGGCGGGTTGCGGTTCCGATACGCCCGGCCGCGTCACCGTAGAGGACCTGCCGCAGGCGCTCGACGACTACAGGAACGAGTACATGCGCAAAGTCATCCTCGCGGCCCTGGAGAAGACCGGCGGCAACAAGGCGGAGGTCGCCAAGATGCTCAATATCAGCAGGAAGACGCTCTACAACAGGATGAAAGATCTCAACATCCGGCATGAGTTCATCTGAGGAGGACCTGCTCGTCGTCGAGGGTCTCGCCCTCGACGCGCCGAATCACGGGATCCTGAGCGGAGTGGATCTGCGGGTCCGCCGCGGCGAGATCCACTCGATCTTCGGCGAGGAGGCCCATCATCGCTCGGCCCTCCTGCGGGCGATCGCCGGGCAGTACGAAGATCTCGCGGGCAGGATACTGGTCGAAGGCAGGCCCCTCTTCCCGCTCAGCCCCCGACGCGCGCTCTCGATGGGGATCGAGATCATCGACGGGAGCGCAAAGGGCTTCCTCAACCTGACCGTGGCCGAGAACGTGCTCTGCGAGCGCACCCGAACCTGGCCGGCGCGAAGGGCGGACCGCAAGGCGGCCCGCCAGCGGGCCCGGCGCTTCTTCGAGGAGCTGGGGCAGGAGTTGAACCTCGACGCGCCTCTCGCGGACCTGCCCCAGGGACAACGGAAACTCGTGGAGGTCGCGCGGAGCATCTGCTCCTCGCCCCGGCTTCTCCTCCTGGACGAGTCCGCGATCGACGCTCTCGGGGCGACTCTCGGCCACGCGGTGGTCGAGAAGCTGTACTACGAGCTCGCCCTGCTCGCGAGCGGGGGGGCCACCATCCTGACCTCCTCGAACGACGTGGACCAGCTCTTCAAGTTCGCGGACAGGGTCTCCGTCATGCGCGACGGCTCCATAGGCGCGACCACCGATGTGTCCAGCATCGACAAGATCCGGCTCGTGCAACTCGCCTACTCCTCCATCCTCTCGCGCCGGGACCTCGAGAAGAGCAATTTCGAGCTCTTCTACCTGAAACGCATCTACGAAGGCATCATGGACGGCATGCCATTCCCCGTCCTGGTGGCGGACGCGCGCAGAAAGGTCATCATAGCCAACCGGGGCGTCGAGGAGGCTCTGGGCCTCGACCGCGACCGTATCGTGACGCTCTCCCTCGCGGAGGCGCTCGGCATAGAACCCCGAACGCTCGACGCGCTCGAGACCGAGCTTCAACGGAGCCGGGCGGGAAGCTCGCGCAGGATCGGCGAGGTGCGACCCGGCGTCGAGGCCGCCGCGAGCCCCATTTTGGACGTGGGCGGTTCCTACATGGGAATGCTCCTGTGGTTCGTCAGCCCCGATCATGATCTGGGCCTCGCCAGGGAACTGCGCATTATCACCGACCGCTACGCCGAAGAGTTGCGGGTAGCGGAGTTCGTTCACGAGATCAAGAACCCGCTCGGAATCATCCTGAACTACCTTGGACTTATGCGGACCGCGCCCTCGCTGGACGAAACGAGGGGCATAGCCGCCTGCATCGAGCACGAGGTCGAGCGGATTCGCAGGCTCCTCGAGCGATCCGGGGAAGGACATCGCGCGGCGGCCTTGCTCCAGGGAGCCAATTCCGCGAGTCTCTCCCGTCCCCGGGTTTCCGCCGTCTTCGAGGAAATCTTCGAGCTGCTGATTCCGCGCGCGGCCGCCACCGGCGTCGAACTCGGCATCGACCTGGATTACGACCCCGAGCTCAGCTTCGATCCCGACCTCCTGCGCCAGGTCGCCCTCAATATCATGCTGAACGGGATAGAGGCCATGCCCGAAGGGGGGAGGCTCGGCGTCTCGTGCTCGGACTCGAGCGAAGGGGGCCGCCGTTTCATCACCCTCGATTTCACGGACACCGGAATCGGCATTCCCGAGGAGCACGTGGGGAAGATCTTCGAGCCCTTCTTCACGACGAAGACGGGGGACGGCTCGAGGGGTGTCGGCCTCTCGATATGCCGGGACATCGTCGACGAACTGGGCGGCCGCCTCGAGGTCGAGTCCGCGCCCGGCCGGGGATCGAGCTTCAGGATTCGCCTTCCTCTCGGGTCGGAGGCCTGCTGAGCCGAGAGCGTCTCGGCGGAGGCTCTTCCCCGCGCGCGCGGGCTTATTGCCGCTTCAGGCTATCCTGAAACCAGGACGCCAGAGCCTTCATCCTGTTGAAGAACGAGCTCCTCTTGATTTTCTCGATACCGAGGAAGGTGGGTGTCTTCGCCACGGTGATTCCGTAGAGCAGCACCTTGTCCGCGGTCGGGACGACGTAGAAGGTGGTCAAGAGACCTCGAGGCCGCACCAAGGTCAGGAGGAAGTACTTCATCGGCGTCTCGTTCGTCAGGGCCACCTTGAATCCGTCGGAGCCCGACTCTATGCGCATCGTCGAGTAGACGTCGCCGGTCTGCTCCTGCTTCTGGAAAAGCAGGTAGGTGGCCGTGTCGGGGACCGAAGTCACCGAGGGATCGGGCAAAGGGCGAGGGTCGCTCGACGAGGCTACGCGGTAGGAATCGAAGATGAAAGTCTCCATCTTCTTGAGCGATTCGGAGTAGACCAGGAGGCCTTTCATCGTCGTGAACGAGGTGAAGCTCCTGAAGAACTCGAGGCTTCGCCCGGCGCTGTCCGAGGACTTCGGGCTGTCCAGGAGAAACCAAGCCTCCGCCGCGATAGTGCTCGGCCTGTCCGCATAGGCCGCGCGAATCTCCGCCGAGAGGGGGCTCGACTGCCAGAGCTTCAAATCATCCAGGCTCCCGCCCATGTCGCCTACGTTCCCGGCGGAGAAGAGAGTCGACCGCGTCTCGGGCGGGAGAAAGGAGAGGTAATCCGCCGCGCTTCGTTCGGCGAACGCGGAGGCCGCGAGAGCGAGGCCCACGGCGAGCGCTACCATCGCGCGCATCAGACGGCGCCCCGGGCGAGCGCGACGACCAAGACCAGGGCGGCGAGGCCGAATCGGTAGATCGCGAAGCCCTTGAAGGAGTGATTCTGCAGGAAGTAGAGGAGGAACTTGATGCAGAGGAAGCCGGAGACGGCCGCAGCCGCGAAACCCAAGGGGAAGACGGACAGCTCCGCGCCCGATATGGCTCCCGAATGCACGCCTTTGACGATGCGATAGAGACTGACCAGGCCGGAGCCCGCGATGATCGGCGCCGAGAGGAGGAAGGAGAAACGCGCGGCCGAGGGCCTGTCGAGCCCGAGGGCGCGTCCGCAGGTGATGGTCGCTCCGGAGCGCGAGACGCCGGGGAAAATGGCGAGGGCCTGGGCCAGGCCGATGAGGATCGCGTCCTTGCGGCGTATCGAGACGAAGGCGCGGGCGTGCTCGAGGCTCCTATCGACGAACCATAGGAGAAAGCCGAGCGAGGCGACGACGAGAGCCATGAGGATCATGGACAGCCGCGGTATCGGAGCGATGTGGAACGAGGTGGTTACCGCGCCTTCGAAGAACAGCCCGGCGAGGCCTCCCGGAATCGTGCCGAGCACGAGATACCAGGCCATGCGACGGTCGTGGTCGTCGCCTATGCGCCATTGGAATATGGACCTGAACCAGGCGCCGACGAAGCGGACCCAATCCGCCCAGAAGAACACGATGACGGCCAACAGCGTGCCCAAATGGAGGGCGACGTCGAAGGACAGGCTGTCTATCGCCGGATCCGTCCAGTCGAAGAGCCAGGGAACGATGATCAGATGAGCGGAGCTCGAGACAGGGAGGAATTCGGTCAGCCCCTGGACAAGTCCCAGGACAATGGATTGAAATGCCAGCATGAATCATACCCCCCGGGCATCCTATGATGCTTTGCCGCGATTGCGCCAGGTGGTTTAGAGGAATGCCTTTTCATTCGCAGGCGGGTCCATGCCTCTAGGCTCCGCTTCGCTCTTTCTCTAGGGCATCGCAGGGTATGGACACGCATACAGTCCATTCCGCGTTCTCCCGGCCGTTCAATTCGGGCTGCGCATACCGCGGGATTTGGCGATCATTGCCTCGCCGTCATGGCCGGGGTCCTGACCGGGAAGCGCAAAGTGAATTCGCAGCCTCCGTCGTCGAGGTTCGAGGCCGATATTTCGCCGCCGTGCTTGCGCACGATTCCATAGCTGACGGACAGGCCCAGGCCCAGGTTGTTGCCCGCTTGTTTCTTCGTCGAGGTGAAGGGCAGGAAGATGTCCCCCGGGTTCTCGAACTGGATGCCCGGTCCGCTGTCGCGAAAGCGCGCGACCGCTTCGGTCGTTCCGTCTCCCCGCCTCGCGATCTCGATTCCTATGCGAATGTCGCCGCCATCGGGCATCGCCTCGAAGCTGTTCTTGAAAAGGTTCAGGAATACCTGCTTGAGTTCGTTCCGGTTGGACACGAGGTGTATGGTCTCGGGCGCCTCCTCGAAGGAGATGGCGATGCTCTTGGACCTCGCGCTGTGGCCGATGAGTCTGATGATGCTCGATATCAGCTCGCCGAGATCGACCAGCTCCTCGTTCGTCGTGGTCGTATCGGAGAAGCTCACGAGGTTCGCCACTATCGCCGCTATGTACTCGAACTGCTCCTCCAAGTCCGAGATGAGCTGCGAGCGCGTGGAGCCCTCGGCCTCGCCGAATCTGAGGGTCTCGAGGTAGTTGTAGATGATCGCGAGGGGGTTGTTGATCTCGTGGGCCACGCCCGCGGCGAGGAGGCCCACCGAGGCCAGCTTTTCGGAGAGAAGCATCCTCTCGTTCAGGTTCTCCCGCTCGGTCACGTCCTCAATGACGAGGAGTGAGCCGAGGAAGGCGGGACCGTCGAAGACCGGATGGACGATGCAATTCGCGAGGATGGAGCCGCCGCGCAGGCGTAGATGGAGCTGGCGCTTAGCGCCTCCGGTCCTGCGCCGCGGGGGTTTGTCGAGCAGGGCCATGAGTTCCCTCGATCCCGCGGGGAAGAGGTCTTCGACCGGGAGGGAAAGGCCTTCGCTCCCCTCGATGCCCAGCATCCGGCGCGCCGCGTCGTTCGCCAGGCGCACCTTGCGGCCATGGTCGGTCACCAGTACCGCTATGGGAAGCTGGCGCAGTATCGCCTCGTTGTACTTGAGGAGACGGTAGAATTCGCGGTTCGCGCGCTCGACCTTGGAGTCCGGTCCGATCTGCGTATAGGCGACTTTGAGGAGGTTGATCTTCTCGACCCCGCGGACATCGTCGGTGAGGAGGATTCGGCCCTCCCGCAGCACGCTCACCTCGTCCGCGATCTCGTACAGCTCGTCTATCCGATGGGTGATGATCACGACCGATCCCCCGGCCGCGGCCGTCCGCTTCAGGCGGGCGACTATCGTCTCGCGGTGTGCGGCTGCCAGGAGCTCGAGCGACTCGTCCAGGATCAGAAGGCGAGGGGAGGCCCTGAGGGCGCGGAGGATCGCCACCAGGGTCTGGTCGGCGAGCTTGAGCTCGCCGGCTACGGCCGCCGGATCGAGGTTGAAGCCCTCGGCCTCGAGGAAGGCGCGGGCCTGCCGCTCGACGCGCCGCGGGGAGAAGAGGTGGAAGGGCCCCCTCGCCGATCCGGGAATGCCGAAGAGGAGATTCTCGGCCACGCTGTGGCGGGCGTTGAGCCTCGCGCCCTGGCGAACCAGGGCCACGCCGCGCGAGGTCGCCTCTTTGCGGTTCCACAGCGGGAAGGGAGCGCCTTCCAGCCATAGCGAGCCCGAGCTCGGCCTGAGGGACCCCTCCATCACGAGGGCGATCGTCGTCTTGCCGGCGCCGTGCTCGCCTACGATGGCGTGGGTGCGCCCGGGCGCTATGGCGATGTCGACCCCGCGGAGGGCCATCTGCGATCCGAATTGGAGATTGACGCGCTGGAGCCTGATGAAGGGCGCGCTCACGAATCCAGCCCGTGCTTGCGCAGCTTGCTGTAAAGGGTGCTGCGCGATATCGAGAGGAGCTCCGCCGCCTTCTTCTTGTTCCATGACGCGCGCCGCAGCGTCTTCTCGAGGAGGGCGCGCTCGGCGTCGCGCAGCGCGCTCTCTCCCTCGGGCTTCCGCGCCGGGGCGCCGAAGGCTGCCGGGAGATCCTGCGTTTCGATCCGGTCGGTCGAGCACAGCGCGCACGCGTAGGCCGTGACGTTCTTGAGCTCCCGCACATTGCCGTGCCAGGGATGGGAGGCGAACGCGTCGAGGACCTCGCTCGAGGCCCCGAGGAGGGGTTTCCCGTTTTCCCTCGAATATTCCTTGATGAAATGGTCGGCGAGGAGGCGGATATCGCCGACCCTCTCGCGGAGCGGCGGTATTTCCACGGTCGCGGCGTTGAGGCGGTAGTAGAGGTCTTCCCGAAAGGTTCCTTCCTCGATGAGAGTCTCGAGCCTCTTGTTGGTCGCGGCGATGAATCGCGCGTCTACGCGGATCGTCTCGTCCCCGCCGAGGCGGCGTATCTCCTTGTTCTGCAGCACGCGCAGCAATTTGGATTGGATATTGAGGCTCATGTCGCCGATCTCGTCCATGAAAAGCGTGCCGCCCTCGGCCTTCTCGAATACGCCTTTGAACAGCGACTGCGCCCCGGTATAGGCTCCCTTCTCGTGGCCGAAGAGCTCGTTCTCGAGAAGGCTCTCGGGAAACGCGGCGCAGTTGATCTTGAGCATGCGACTCGCGGCCCGGGCGGAACGGCAGTGGGCGTAGTCGGCCATGATCTCCTTTCCGGTGCCGCTCTCGCCGACTATGAGGATGGGGATGTCGGTGGCTGCCAGCTTGGCCAGCCTCTCCAAGGCCGCCATCACCCTCGGGTCGCTCGAGATCACCTGCGGCCCGAGGTCCGATATCCTTCCCTTGAGGTCGCTGTTCTCCTTCGCCAGCCGGGCGAGGCTCACCGCGCTCGTGATTTTCTTGAACAGGGCTTCGAATTTGACCGGCTTCTGGACGTAGTCGCTTGCGCCTTTCTTGATCGCCTCGACCGCGGATTCGATGCTCGCGTATCCGGTGATGATGATCACGGGCAGGTCGCGGCGGATCCTGAGGAGCTTGGGGAGCAGGGCCAACCCGGATTCCCCGCCGAGCATGATGTCCAGCAGGCAGGCGTCGGGCGTGCGCTTCCTGCAGATCGCTAGAGCCTCGGCGGAGCAGGACGCCATGACGCATTCGATCTTCCGATTCTCGAGATTGCGCGCGAGGCTTTCGCGGAATTGCCGATTGTCGTCCACGATAAGAACGGTCGTGTCCACATTCGCTCCATGATCGATCGCCATTGTGTACGGATATTGTACATACCCCTCTGCAGCTCTGTCAACGAAGGACTTTGCGCAAGGAAGAAAAGAACGGCGCCGAGGCCGCGAATGCTGCTTCGATCGCGCAGTCGCATTCCTGCGTCGGCTCCATGGCACAAAAATTGCTTTGCTAGAGGCAACGACGATCTCTCGTGTCGTCGGATCTCTAGCGCAAGTGAGGTTCTTATGATGAAAGGCAAAATGATGCGGGGTCTCGCGGTCGCTCTCGCGCTGGTCCTCGTCGGGACCGCGACCGTCGCCGCACAGAAGAAGCCCCTGGTCGGCCTCGTGATGAAATCGCTGGCGAACGACTACTTCAAGGCGATGGAAGAGGGCGCTCGCACTTTCGCTGCGAAGGACGGATCCTTCCTTCTCGTGTCCGTCGGCATGAATTCCGAGACCGACATGGACACGCAGATCAACGCGATGGACAACTTCATCGCCCAGAAGCTCGACCTGATCGTCATCGCCCCCGCGGACTCGGTCGGCATGATTCCGTCCATCAAGAAGGCGATCAAGGCCGGGATCAAGGTCGTCAACATCGACGTGAAGCTCGATACCGCCGCGCTCAAGTCCGCAGGGCTGCCCGAGGACTTCCTCTTCGTCGGTCCGGACAACTCCCTGGGCACCGAGATGGTCGGGACCGCGCTGGCCAAGAAGCTGGGGAAGGGCGGGAAGGTGGTGATCCTCGAGGGGAACCCCGGAGCCGACAACGCCACCCAGCGCACGAACGGCTTCAAGAAGGCGATCGCCTCCGGCGGGCTCGTCCTCCTCGATTCCAAGACGGCCCATTGGGAGACCGAAGAGGCCAACACCGTCCTGACCAACCTGCTCACGAAGTATCCCGAAACCCAGGGCGTCATGTGCGACAACGACTCCATGGTGCTCGGGGCCGTGAAAGCCATCGAGGCGGCCGGGAAGACCGGGCAGATCCAGGTCGTGGGCTTCGACAACATCCCCGCGGTCCAGGACCTGATAAAGAAGGGCGCGGTCCTGGCGACCGTCGACCAGTTCGGACCTCAGCAGGCTCAGTTCGGCATCCAGGCCGGATTGAAGCTCCTCAAGGGACAGAAGGTCTCGGGTTGGCTGAAGACCGACGTCAAGGTCGTCGACGCCGCCGCCCTGCAATAGGGCGGGCCCGACGCGGCCGACGGGCGATCGGGGTCGGCGATAGGAGGGGATTCCGGTCTTACTCCTATCGCCGTCCATATCGCATGGGAGGAACGTTGAACGAGAACATTCTCGAGCTGGAGGGAATCAGCCTGAACTTCCCGGGTGTCAGAGCGCTCTCGTCCATCGATCTCGATATCAGGTCGGGCGAGGCTCATATCCTCCTCGGCGAGAACGGGGCCGGGAAATCGAGTTTGGTCAAGATCCTCTGCGGGATACATAGGCCCGACTCGGGCAGGATGCGCTACAAGGGCGCAGCCTACGCCCCGCAGTCGCCGCTCGACGCCATCCGAGCTGGCATACGCGTCGTCTACCAAGAATTCAACCTCCTTTCGTATTTGTCGGTGGCCGAGAATATCTTCTTCGAGCGCCTGCCCTCGCGGGCAGGAGTCGTGGATTTCGGCCGGATGAACCAGGGGGCCAAGCTCGTCCTCGAGAGCGTCGGTCTCGATGTATCGCCGAGGACGCCGGTCGAGCTCCTGGGCGTGGCTCAGATGCAGCTCCTCGAGATCGCGAAGGCTCTTTCCGGAGACTCGAGCGTCCTCATCCTGGACGAGCCGACCGCGACCCTCACTCCCAAGGAAATCGGGAAACTCTTCGCGATCATTCGGAAGCTCAAGGCCAAAGGCGTCACCATCATCTATATTTCGCACCGACTCAAGGAAATCTTCGATATAGGCGACCGAGTCACAGTCCTGCGCAACGGGACCAAAGTCGCTACCAGGGAGATCGGCGAAGTCACCATTCCGGATATCGTCAAGATGATGGTCGGACGCGAGATGAGCTCGGAATACCCCTTCCGGGACGACGTCAAGCGGGGCCCGGTGATCCTCGACGTGCGCGGCCTGAAGCGGGTCGGAAACCCTCACGCCGTCTCCTTCAGGCTCAGGGAAGGCGAGATACTGGGGATATCCGGGCTCGTCGGATCGGGACGGACCGAGATGGTTCGGGCCCTCTTCGGAGCGGACCCGAAGGTCGACGGAGAGATCTACCTCAGGGGGCGCAAGACGAGGATCTCGAGCCCCCATGACGCGGTCGAATCGGGTATCTGCCTCCTCACGGAAGACAGGAAGAGCCAAGGCCTCATCCTCGATATGGCTTGCTCCGTCAACATCACGCTGCCGGCTTTGCGAAAGGTGTCCCGCGCGGGGCTGCTCGATTTCAAGGCCGAGCGCGAAGCGGCGGAATCGCTGGTCAAAGAGCTCGGCATAAGGACTCCCTCCGTGGCCCAATGGACGCGCCATCTATCGGGCGGCAACCAGCAGAAAGTCGTCCTGGCGAAATGGCTGTTCAGGGAAGCCCAGGTGCTCGTGCTCGACGAGCCCACCCGCGGCATCGATGTAGGGGCGAAATACGAGATCTACTACCTGCTCTGGAAGCTCGCCGAGGCCGGCAAGGGAATAATAATCGTATCGTCGGACTTGCCCGAGCTCCTGGGCGTCTGCCATCGCATACTCGTCATCTCGGACGGGAAGCTCACCGCCGACATCGACCGGGCATCGTTCGACCAGGAACGCGTCCTTTCGCACGCTTACCAGGAGTACCTGGGAGAGGGTAGGAAACAATGAAGAGGACAGGCGGCATATGAATACGCGGAAAATCGCCTACTTCCTCCTCCGCGAGGCAGGCATCGGGGTCGCCCTCGTGGCGCTGTGCACCGTCTTCGCCTTCGCCGCGCCCCGCTTCGCGAGTCCGATCAATTTCACGAATATAATGACCCAGATATCGATCAACACGGCGATAGCGGTCGGGATGACGTTCGTGATACTGCTTGGGGGAATCGACCTGTCGGTCGGATCGGTTCTAGCCCTCGCGAGCATCGCGGCGGGTCTCGTGATCACGTCCAAGGCCCTGGACACCCGCGCCGCGATCGTCCTCGCCATCGCCGCCAGCGTAGGCGTGGGCATGGTCTGCGGACTCTTCAACGGCGCGGTCACGGAGCGCTGGAAGATCCATTCCTTCATCGTTACGCTCGGCATGATGAATATAGCGCGCGGCGCGGCCCTCCAGGTCAGCAATTCCCGCACGATCTTCAATTTTCCGGAGGCTTTCAACGCCTTCGGCACCTTGACCATAATCGGCGTTCCGATAATCTTCGTCATCGCCCTCTGCCTCATCCTCGTAGGCAACTTTTTCCTGAGGCGCACGGTGTTCGGCAGGATGATATACGCGATCGGCAACAACGAGGAATCGGTCCGGCTGTCGGGGCACAATACGTCGATATACAAGCTCGCGGCTTACGTCATCTGCGGCGGGACCGTCGGGATCGCCGCGATCATGTATATGCTCAGGTTGAACATCTCGAGCCCCATCCTCGGAGTAGGCTTCGAGCTGAACGCGATCGCGGCCGTGGTCATAGGCGGCACGAGCATGTCGGGCGGCAAGGGGTCGCTCACGGGGACCTTCCTCGGGGCCTGCATCATGGGCGTCCTCAACAACGGCCTCCTCCTCATCGGGCTGGGCGATTTCGCCCGCCAGATCGTTACCGGAGCGGTTATAATCCTCGCTGTCATCCTGGATGTCTACCGTAACCGGCTTTCCAGGAGGCTCAGCTCGACCATGGGGGCGTAATGGCGCTCGGGAAATTCCTCCGGTCCCTGTTGCTCGTCGCGGTCCTCCTCGCGCCGGTCTCGAGGCTCTCCGCGCTGCCTGAGCGGAGAAGGCCCGTCATCGCGCTCATCATGAAATCCCTGGCCAACGAATTCTTCCTCACCATGGAGGAAGGCGCCAAGGAGCATCAGGCCCGCAACGCGGCCCGCTACGAGCTGATCACCCGAGGCATAAAGGACGAGGGCGACGTCGAGCAGCAGATTCGAATCGTCGAGCAGATGATCGCGATTAGGGTGGACGCTATCGTGCTCGCGCCGGCCGACTCGGAGGCTCTCGTCCCGATCTGCAGGGCGGCGGCGGGCGCCCATATCCTCGTCGTCAACATCGACAACAGGCTCGACGCATCCGCCCTCGCCGAGAAGGGCCTGCGAGTGCCCTACTCCGGGCCGAACAATGTCGAAGGCGCCCGCGAGGTCGGCGATTATCTCGCCGCCAGGCTCGAGCCCGGCGACAAGGTCGCCATCGTCGAGGGCGTCCCCACCGCACAAAACTCGAAAGATCGCACCCGCGGCTTCTCGGAGGCCATGGAAACCGCGGGGATGAGGATCGTCGACGTTGTGTCGGGATACTGGGAGATGGAAAGCGCCAATGCGGCGGCCATCACCATCATGAGCGAGTTCCCCGACATCAAGGCCATTCTCTGCGGCAACGACAATATGGCGCTCGGGGTCGTCGCCGCGATAAACGCGGCCGGAAGGAGCGGAAGGATCCTGGTCACGGGCTTCGACGACATATCGGCGGCGACCAAGCTCCTCAAGCAGGACAAGCTGTTGGTCACCGCGGATCAGCACGGCGATCGGATCGCCGTCGCGGGCATCGAGACGGCCCTCGCCATCCTGGGAGGCTCGCCCCCCGCGGATCGCGAGACGAGCATCGACCTCGTGACGAAATAGGCCGACCCGATGACGAGCGCGCGCAGGTACTTTACGGACTATCTGGGAATGATGCTCTCGCTCGCCCTGCTCATCCTGATCTTCAGCCTCGGGAACAAACGATTCTTCTCGATCAACACGCTCTTGGCGATATCGAACCAAGTTCCCGTGCTCGCCGTTATGGTCGTAGGCATGACCTTCGTCCTGGTCATCGGCGGCATAGACCTCTCCGTCGGATCGGTAATGGCTCTTTGCGGTTCCGTCCTCGGGACGGCCCTCACCGGCTGGCATTGGCCTCTGGCCCCGGCCCTCGTCCTGGCCTTGGTCTCCGGACTGGCTTTCGGCGCGATAAACGGGGCGCTCGCGGTCTTCGCCCGGGTCCCCTCCTTCATAGTCACTCTAGGCACGATGGAGATCGCGCGCGGTTTCGCCTATCTGGTGACCGATTCCAGGACGAAGTACATCGGGAACGCGATCGAGGCTCTGGGGCCGGCGCTGTCCATGGGAATATCCCTCGGCGGCGTCTCGACCGTCGTCTCGGTGGTCCTCGGCCAGATCGGCCTGTCCAGGACGGTCTTCGGCCGATACGCGGTCGGAATAGGCACTAGCGAGGAGACCATGCGGATTTCGGGAATCGATACGAGATCCACGAAGATCGCCGTCTTCGCCATCTCCGGCTTCCTCGCGGCTTGGGCTTCCATACTGTACTGCGCCAGACTCGAAGCGGCCGATCCCAACGCCGGCGCCGGACTGGAGCTTCAGGTCATAGCCGCGGCCGTGATCGGCGGGGCGAGTCCATTGGGCGGGCACGGCTCCGTCGTGAAGTCCTTTCTCGGCGTCCTCATACTGGCGGTGCTCAACTACGGCCTGGCGCAGATCGGGGCGAGCGAGCCGACCAAGCGGATAATCATCGGTGCCGCGATAATCGCCTCGGTGGCCCTCGATCTCTACAGGAACAGGCCCGCGGGGCATCCCCGCATCGACTTCTAGAAAAGGCAAGGACCCGCCGGATCGGCTCGCCGCCTGGGCCCCTGCAATAGTATAGTAATCCTTGGAGATAAAAAGATGCGTAAACCCATTCTGACCTCGCTGTGGCTGGCTTTGCTCTCAGTCGGACTGGGGATCGTTTCGGCGCAAGCGCCTTCGGTCTCGGATGCCCCGAAGGGGTCGATCGGCCCCCGACACATCGTGGCGGCCGATTTTACGCTTACCGACCAGAAGGGTGAGCCTTTCAAAATGTCCGGGACTCGAGGGGAAATCGTCGTGCTCAGTTTCATCTACACGCATTGCGCCGATATCTGTCCCTTCACGACGATGAAAATCAAAGCGACGAAGAAATTGCTGGGCGACGATGCGGGAAAGGTCGTATTCGTCGCGATCACGACCGACCCGCTGCGAGATACGCCGGAAGTGATGGCCGACTACAGCGAATCGGCCGGATTGTACGATACCTGGCATTTCTTGACCGGACCGCTCGACGACCTGAGACGAATATGGAACGAGTACGGTGTCGGAGTCCACAAGGTCTCGGAAAGCGACGTCCAGGATTCCGAGGCCAGGGGAATGCCTGAAATGGGGACCGATAGAGCCAAAGGCCTGGATGAGACCGAGATCGCAGCGGCGCATGCCTTGATCGAGAAGTTCGCGGGTGGCTACGCGGTCACGCATTCGGGACCATTCTGGATCATCGATGCCGAAGGCGAGACACGGGCGATCCTGGATGCCGATGCATCGCCCTCGGATATCGTCGCGGATATCGAGGCGTTCATGTAATTCCTCCTCTCCTCGACCCGGCCGTGTTCCCCGAAAAAGCCGCCGCCGCCCCCGCATACAAGACGATGGCCGCAACCAACACGAAGGAGTAGCCCGCCGAGATCGAGAAGAGCCTGGCGAAAACCGTGCCGGTCACCGAGAGCGCGCCGTTGACGCCCCAGGCCCAGGGTATCAGGGCCGGCCGCGAGGAGGAGAGGGCGCTCAGACCGGTCGGGAAGGGAATGCCGAGACAGAAGGCGGCGGGCGCGACGATCAGGGCGGAGAAGCCGATCTTGAGGCCGAGGCCGAGCCCGAGGAGGCCGTCCACCACGGGCGTCAGCCCGACGAGGTAGAAGGCGCAGGACAGGCCGATGCCGGCGGCGGCGATCAGGACCCGACGCTGGCTCGAGACCCGCCACGAGGCGCTGGAGAGACTTCCGAGGCCCGACAGGACGAGCATCGACGTGATGACGACCGAGTTCGAGAAGATCGGGTCGACGAGGAAGAAGGTCAGCCGCTGGATGAGGAAGATCTCGATCATCATGTAGCCCAGTCCCAGGCAGGCGTAGTAGACGATTATTCGGAGGGTCCCTCTTCGGTGGGCGAAGAGCTCCCTCCATCGGCCTAGCATCGGGAAGAGGATGATGAGGAGACCGAAGACCGCCGAGAGGCCGAGGGTCGCTACGAGGAGGATGTAGCCCCATTCCTCGGAGAGCTCGCGGATGTCCGCGGCGACCGCGGGGAGGGTGGCCGGCTTTACGTAGGCGGTGTAGTAGGGCTTGTCGTCGGTCGCAGGCCGGATGGAGAAGGGATAGGCGGCGTAGAAGGCTTCCCCCATGCCCGAGAGGATCGAGTCCAGGGTGTAGAAGTACAGGTCCTCCTGGAGGAGATCGTCGCCCGAGGCCGACGGACCCTCGGCGGCCGGAACTTCGGCGACCGGACCTTCGGTAAGGCTCTCGCTCGCCGTCGGCGCGGGCGCGGCCTGCCGCGCGGGCCCAAGCTGCTGGGCGTACCAGTGGAGGACCTCGTCGGGACTGAGGGCGGGCCTGGGCATGCCCGAGTAGTAGCAGGGCACGAAGGACATGCGCTCGCAGAAGGCGCGGAGACTGCGCAGCTCAGGCTCGCCGAAGGGGCCGTTCCTGACGAGGATCGTCGCCGTCGACAGGAGCTGGTCGAAGACGAAGAGCTCCTTCCCGGGATCCGCGTCGCCGCGGATCCTCAGGGCTTCGGCCACGGTGGAGAGGAGCTTGGGCACGTTGCGCGGCGGAGTCAGGCGGTTCCACACCGTGATCGACAGGATCCCGCCCGGCTTGAGCGTCGCCAGGTAGGACGCGATTCCCTGGGCGGTGTAGAGGAAGTTCTCCGCGACGGGATTGCCTCCGGTCTGGGAGAGCCCGATCGAATCGACGAGGCCGATCTCCGCTATGTCGAAGCGCTCCTTCGTCTCGAGGGCGAAGGCCCTCGGCTCGGTCGGCACGATGCGGATCCTGGGGTCGCGCAGCGCGTCGCCCGTATAGGCCCGGAGTTTCGGCTCGTCCCGGAGCATGGCGACTATGGCCGGATCGGGCTCGACGACGGTCGCGCTCTTCGCGCCGTGGTGGATGGCGGCATCGGCCCCCAGGCCCCCTCCCAGCCTGAGGAGGAGGACATCCGGCCTGTCGAAGAGGAGATAGGGCGCCGCCATCGGCAGGTAGTCGAAGTACTCGGCTTCCCGGGGATCTAGCTTGCGCATGATGCCCATGGGGCCGTCGCCGTCGACGTAGAACCCGAGGAAGGCGTTCTCGGGCATGGCGACGATGTCGCTCGACGCGTTGTCGCTGAGACCCGGGGCGACGTGGAAGAAGGAGCTCGAGTAGACGTCGAGCTGCCCGGTCGGGCCGAAGGAGTGGTAGACCAGCTTCGAGTCCGGGAAGGAGCGGGCGTAGTTTATCGGCTTGAACTCCGACACCCGGATGTCGCCGAAGAGGGCGAGGAGGACGAGCGAGACGCAGAGGGCTCCCGCCGCGGCCAAGCCCTTCCACAAGGGCAGGGAGAGGCGTCCTTCCGCGTCGCGATGCCCGACGAGGCTGAAGAGCGCGGCCAGCGACGCGAGGGCGGCCAAGGGGCCCACCAGCCGCTCCGGCGGCAGGAGGTAGAGGGCGGCGAGGAGGACGAAGCCGCCCAGGCCCGAGCCGAGCATGTTCCAGAAGTAGAGGCTGTGGATCCTCGAGCGGAAGGCGATGAAGGAGACGCCGAGGTAGAGGGCCCCGATGAAGAAGGGGATCGCGTAGAGCGCGTAGTAGGCCGCGAGGAAGAGGTATTGCAGCCGGTCCGTGGTGATCATGACGGGGTTGAAGGGCAGCCGCTGCGCGGCGACGTGGACGAGGGCCATGGCCGGCCCGACGAGACAGGCGGTCCGGGACAGCCAGCGGTCGGCATCGCGCGCGACCCGCTTCTCGAGGAAGGTGAGGAGGGTGCCGGCCAGGCCGTAGCCGAGGAGGGCGATGCTGATGACCATGCTGCCGAAGTTGGACCAGCTGCCGACCGCGAAGCCGCGCATGACCGCGAGCTCGTAGGCGATCATGGTCATGGAGAGGAGGAAGAGGGACGCGAGGCGGAAGCCGGCGAGCCGCGGTCTCATCGCCCGGCCCCCGTCCCCGAATCCTCGAGGCTGTGGCGCGCGCCGCCCTGCGAGGTGAAGGGCACGAAGATGACCTTGCGCCCCCTGTAGATGTCGCGGCGCTCGAAGGTGAAGCCGCCCCCCGGGGCGGGCTTCTTGACGATCCTGAGCACGGTCTGGCCCGAGGGCGGCCCCACGGGAATGACCATGATGCCGTTCGGGGCCAGCTGGCCCAGCAGCGGCGGCGGAACGTGGTCGATCCCCGCGGTCACGATGATCTTCTGGAAGGGCGCGTGTTGGACCCAGCCGTAGTAGCCGTCGGCGTTCTTCCTCGCGATCGAGGCGTATTCCGGGTAGCGCGCCGCGAGCTGGCGGTAGATTCCGTCGGTCTCCCTGAAAAGGGCGGGGATTATCTCGATGGTGTAGACGTGGTCCGAGAGCTCGGAGAGGACGGCCGATTGGTATCCCGAGCCCGTGCCTATCTCGAGAATGCGGTCGCTGCGCAGGGGGGCTATGCTCTGCGTCATGTGCGAGACCATGTGGGGGCCCGAGATCGTCTGCCCGAAACCGATCGGGATAGCCGTATCGTCGTAGGCCTTCTTTTTATTGAAGGCTCTGGCGAAGTACTCGCGCGGCGTGTAAAGGAAGGCCCTGAAGACGGTGGGGTCGGTGACGTCCTTGCGCCCGAGGATGGCCTGGGCGCGGCTCCATTTCTTCTCCAGGAAGGGACGGGTTTCGTCGGTGCGGGCCAGCATCCACGCGATGTAGTCGCCTTCGGAATCGACGGGCAGGGCGTCGTCGAGGCGCGGTGCCGCGTCCGCGGCCTCCGCGGAAGGAGGGGACGCCTCGGAGCCGGCCGGCTCCGAAAGGGGAAGGGGAGAATGATGGTCCTCCTTCTCGGTCGGCCAGGCGAGGTAGAGCGCCGCGGAGGCGACGACGAGGACGGCGGCAGCGAGGGCGGGCAGGACGAGGCGCTTGAGCCGCGCCCCCATCCCCGCTGAAAGGGAGTCGGCTTTTCCCGGCTGCGGCCCGGCCGCGCTGAAGGAGGCGCAGGTCGGGCAGTCTCGAGGATCGGGACAATCGAATCCGCATTTCGGGCATATCGGCACTGGCAACCCCCGCGCAGAGTCTAACGGGTCGGGGACGCGGCCGCCAGTACTCGCCTGAACTCGTCGGCCTGGCTTATGAGCTCGCTGTGACCATAGGGACTGGTGATGAGGACCACTCGATCGCCCAGGGTCCGCGAGTCCTCCTTGGGATCGTCCTTGGCCGTTCGGACCGCGATGCCCTTCTCCCGAAGCGAGGCCGCCAGTCCGCGCGCGTTGCCCTCGGGGTCGCCCCCCTCGGAGCAGATCGATACGAAGCGGCCGCCGCCGCCGCTGATCCAGGCGGAATAGCGCTCGACGTCCTCGTAGAGGGCGTCGAAGAGGCAGACCTCGCGGACCCTGGCCGCCATCCCCTTCTGGGCGAGGATGCGTGATATGACGTGATAGGCGCCGCTGTGGCCCGCCAGGGTTATGCGGCCCGGCTTCAACCGCGGCGTGACGCCGCTGTCGTGGAGCTTGACCAGGAGCTCGCCGACCAGGGTCTTGAAGCCGTCTCCGCGCTCGAGCTTGCCGCCGAAGGAATCGGGTGCGTCGCGCGCGGTCTCGGGCAGGACGAGGAGGGCCCTGGCTCCGCTCGCCGAGAACTGGCGGAAGAGGGCGAAGCCCTGCGCCGCCTCGGGGACGGAGGAATACCAGCCGTGGAAGAAGAAGACGAGGTCGACCCTCCCCCTCGGCTCGAAGTCCTTGGGGATGAAGACCGTGACAGAAGGATCGTCGTAGTGCCCCTCGCGCGGGAAGAAGTCGCCGTCGTAGGAGTAGCCCCCCTGGCGCGCGGCGTCCGGGAAGGGCGCCGCGTCCAGATCGAGGGTCACGGCCCGTCCGAAGCCGCTTCGTATCTCGTTGGGCGGATTGGATATCGGCTTCCTCGGCCCTTCCTGCCCTTTGAGCACGGAAAAGGCGAGGATCAGGAGGATGGCGCCGGCGATGAAGGGCAAGCGCGATCGCGACATCGCCTGGAATATAGCACGGCCCGGGGATTTCGGCGAGCGCGAAAACCCCGGGCCGTGCCGGGCTTCACCTCGCCCCTATCGAGACGTAGGCGCGCTCTTCGGGCCCGTCGTAGATCTGTCGGGGCCTCATGAGCTTCTGCTCCGGGTCGTCGAAGGCCTCGAGCCAGTGCGCGAGCCAGCCGCAGGTCCTCGGCACCGCGAACATCACGGTGAAGAGGGAGGCGGGCAGGTTCATCGCGCGGTAGATGAGGCCGGAGTAGAAGTCCACGTTCGGGTAGAGCTTGCGCGAGACGAAGTACTCGTCCTCGAGGGCTATCCGCTCGAGCTCGAGGGCCACGTCGAGGAGGACGTTCCTCCCCGTGACTCGGAAGACCTCCTCGGCGGTCTTTTTGATGATCCGGCAGCGCGGGTCGTAGTTCTTGTACACCCTGTGGCCGAAGCCCATGAGCCTGCACTCGCCCTTCTTGACGAGCTCGATGAAGGCGGGCACCTCGTCGGGCCTGCCGATCTGCTCGAGCTGGGAGAGGACGGCCTCGTTGGCCGCCCCGTGGAGGGGGCCGTAGAGGGCCGCCGCCGCCCCCGCGAGCGCCGAGTAGGGATCGCCCTGGGCCGAGCCGATGACGCGCATCGCGGTCGTCCCCGCGTTCTGCTCGTGGTCGGCGTGGAGGACGAAGAGCACGTTGAGCGCCCGCTCGAGGACGGGATTGGGCTCGTACTTGACCTCGGTCATCTTGAACATCATGTTGAGGAAGTTGCCGACGTAGGACAGGCTGTCGTCGGGCCCGTTGGAGGGCCAGCCCTGGTTGTGCCGGTACGCCAAGGCCGCGATCGTCGCGACCTTGGCGATGATGCGCTCCACCTGGAGGCGGCGGTTGGCGGGATCGGTGACCTGGCGCGAATCCGGGTAGAGGGTGGCCAGCGAGGCGACCGAGCTGATGAAGAGGCTCATCGGGTGGGCGTCGTAGCGGAAGGTCTCGATCAGGTTCTGGATGTTCGTGTGCAGCATCGTGTGGTGGCGGATGTCCCGCTCCCAGTTCGCGAGCTGCGGGGCCGTGGGCAGCTTGCCGAAGATCACCAGGTAGGCGGTCTCGAGGTAGCTCGCGTTCTGCGCGAGGGCTTCGATGGGGTAGCCTCTGTACCTCAGCACGCCCTTCTCCCCGTCGACGTAGGTGATCGAGCTTCGGGTCGAGGCGGTATTGGCGAAGCCGGGGTCGTAGGACATGAGGCCGAAGTCCCCCTCCCCCGCGCGGATCTTCCGGAGGTCCATGGCCTTGACGGTGCCGTCCGAGATCGGGAGCTCGTAGCCGAGGCCGGTGCGATTGTCGATGATGCTGAGGCTGTCCCTGGGCATGCCGCGATCTCCTATGGCTGGAGCGAGGAAGCGAGGCGGCTCGCCGCCTTGTCTATGAAGCCCTCGGTGCTCTCGAAGCCGGAAGGCCGAGGCTCGACCAGGGCGACGAGGTCCTTCGTGACGATCCCCTCCTCTATGAGGCCGAGAACGGCGCGCTCGAGGGAGTCGGCGAAGCGGACGACCTCGGGCGTCGAGTCGAGCTCGCCGCGTTTGCGGATCGCGCCCGACCAGGCGAAGATCGAGGCGACCGAATTCGTGCTGGTCGCCTTGCCCTTCTGGTGCTCGTAGTAGTGGCGCCTGACCGTCCCATGCGCCGCCTCGTACTCGAAGGCGCCGTCGGGGGAGACCAGGACCGAGGTCATCATGCCCAGGGAGCCGAAGCCCGAGGCGATCATGTCGGAGAACACGTCGCCGTCGTAGTTCGTGCAGGCCCAGAGTATCCCGCCGGGGTGCTTCATCACCTGGGCCACCGCGTCGTCGATGAGGAGGTAGCGGTAGGCGATTCCGGCCGCCGCCAGCTCCTGTCCGCGGCGCGCCGCCTCGGCCGCGAAGATCTCCTTGAACCTGGCGTGGTAGGTCTTGCTGATCGTGTCCTTCGCGGCGAACCAGAGGTCGATGCGCTCGGATAGGGCGTAGGCGAAGGCGGCCTTCGCGAAGGAGGCGATGGAGGCGTCGACGTTGTGCATGCCCATGACGATTCCCGGACCCTCGAAGCGGTGGATCGCGAGCCGCGAGGCGGCCCCGCCGCCGGCGGCCGGGGTGAAGACGAGCTCCGCGAAGCCGGGGCCCGGCACCGCGAAGTCCACGGCTTTGTAGAGGTCCCCGTAGGCGTGGCGGCCGATCACGATCGGCTTCTCCCAGGAGCGCACGGCGGGCTTGATGTTCTTCACGAGGATGGGCTTGCGGAAGACGGTGCCGTCGAGGATGCCGCGCAGGGTGCCGTTGGGCGAGGGCCAGGCCTTCTTGAGGCCGTACTCGGCGACGCGCTCGGCGTCGGGGGTGATCGTCGCGCACTTGACGCCCACGCCGAGCCTGCCGATCGCCTTGGCCGCGGCCACCGTCACCGCGTCGTCCGTGCGGTCGCGCTCCTTCACCCCGAGGTCGTAGTACTCGAGCTTCACGTCCAGGTGGGGAAGGATCAGCTTCTCCTTTATGAAGGCCCAGATGACGCGCGTCATCTCGTCGCCGTCGAGCTCCGCGATCGGGTTCTTCACCGCCGTTTTCATGATGCTTTCTCCTTTGCGAGGGCCTTGGCCGCGGCGGCGAGGGCGCCGCCGGCCAGCGCGATCCCGCGCTGGCGATCGGTGAGCTCGCAGACCGCCTCGAAATCGGCGCCCTTGGTGGCGTCCTTGACGAGGAGCCGCTTCGCGCCAGAGGCGACGAGGGCCCGCAGGTCCGGAATCTCCAGGGCGTCCCCCTGATCCACGGAGTCGTAGTCGGCCTCGTCCGCGAAGACGAGGGGCAGGACTCCGAAATTGACGAGATTGGCGGCGTGTATGCGCTCGAAGGACTTGGCGAGGACGGCCCGCACGCCGAGGGCGGCGGGGCAGATGGCGGCGTGCTCGCGCGAGGAGCCCTGGCCGTAGGAGAGTCCCGCGACGATGACGTTGTGCCGCCCCGCGTCCCTCGCGGCCGCCGCCCTCGCGGCGAAGAGCGGGTCCACCCTCTCGAAGACGTAGGCCGAGTAGGCCGCGATGTTGCTGCGGTAGATCATCCGCGCGCCGGCGGGCATGATGTGGTCGGTCGTGATCTTGTCGCCGACCTTGATCGCCGCGACCCCCGACAGCCTCTCGGGGAGGGGGGCGGTGAGGGGCGGCCCGCCGATGTTGGGGCCGCGGAGGATGGCGACGCGGCTCCGCTCCTCGGGGGCGAGGGGGTCCACGATCATGCCGTCGTCCACGATGAAGCGCTCGGGCACGGTCGGAGCCGGATGCTCGAGCCCGAGCTCGGCCTCGAGCTCGCGTCCGCTGGCGATCCGGCCGAGCAGGGCCGAGGCGGCCGCCGTTTCGGGGCTGACGAGGTAGACTCGGGCGTCGGCGGTGCCCGAGCGGCCCTCGAAGTTGCGGTTGGAGCTGCGCAGGGAGACGGCGCCGGTCGCGGGAGCCTGGCCCATGCCGATGCAGAAGGAGCAGGAGGGCTCGACGAGGCGGGCGCCCGCGGCGATCAGGTCGGCGAGATAGCCATCCTTGTCGACGTTCATCACCACCTGGCGGGAGCCCGGCGTCACGACGAGGCTCACCTCCGGCGGGATCCTCCGCCCCCTGAGCATGAGGGCCACGGTGGCGAGGTCCTTGTACGACGAGTTCGTGCAGGAGCCTACGCAGACCTGGTCGACCTTCACGGCCGAGAGGCTCCGCACCGGCACGACGTTGCCCGGCGAATGAGGGGCCGCGGCGAGGGGCTCGAGGGCGCCGAGATCGATCTCGAAGTCCAGGTCGTAGTCCGCGTCCGGGTCGGGGCCGAGGGGCTTCCAGTCGGCCTCGCGGCCCTGCGAGCGCAGGTAGGCGCGCGTCGCCTCGTCGCTCGGGAAGATCGAGGTCGTGACCCCGCACTCGGCGCCCATGTTGGCCACCGTCGCGCGCTCCGTCACCGAGAGGCCCGCGAGACCGGGTCCGGCGTACTCGAAGACCCTGCCTACGTTGCCCTTGGTCCCGAACTTCTCGAGCACTTTGAGGATGAGGTCCTTGGCGGAGACCCAGGGCCCGAAGGCGCCTTTCAACACTATGCGAACGACCTCGGGGCAGGGCAGGTAGAAGGGAGCGCCGCCCATGGCCAGGGCCACGTCCAGGCCGCCGGCCCCTATGGCAGCCATTCCGATCCCCCCCCCGGTCGGCGTGTGGCTGTCCGAGCCGAGGAGGGTGGCGCCGGGCTTGCCGAAGCGCTCGAGGTGGACCTGGTGGCAGATGCCGTTGCCCGCCCGCGACAGTCTGAGGCCGTACCTGCGCGCGACCGAGAGGAGGTAGCGGTGGTCGTCCGCGTTCTCGAAGCCGGTCTGCAGGGTGTTGTGGTCGATATAGCTGACGGAAAGCTCGGTGGCCGGGCTCTCGATGCCCATGGCCTCGAACTGGAGATAGGCCATGGTCCCCGTCGCGTCCTGCGTCAGGGTCTGGTCGACGCGGATCCCTATCTCGCCGCCGCTCTTCCATTCGCCCTCGACCAGATGCGCTTCCAGGATCTTTCGGGTCAGGCTCTTGCCCATGTGCCCTCCTCGAGCAAATAAAGCATACTACGCCCGGAGAATCTATGGGAGGGCATGGCTTATAATCGACCCCATGCTGCGCAGACTCTCTATAGCCTTCCTCACCCTGGCCCTCGCTTCCGGATTCGAGGTCCTGGCCGAAGATTCCACGGTTCCGAACGGGACCTGGACCTTCGCCGACATCGAGCCCTACACCTATTGGCTCGACGGCATAGTGCCTTCGGGAGCCAGCGTCGACATCCTCTTCGACGGCCTGCGCCCCTTACCCGGCCTCGATACCATACTGGAGACCGACGTCGGCGCGGGCTGGCAGACGAACTATTTCTACCGCAACCCGAACGGAAGCCCCTATACCGGCCCGGGCGAGACTCCCGCTTCCTTCGATCAGGCGGAGTTCCTCGACGACATCGGCATCAGACAGGGCCTCGTCAGAGACGGGGAAAGGAAGCGGAACCTCCTCGAAATCTTCCTATTCTATCGCCTGCACTACGATCGCAATTTCCCGACCATGGGGGGCGAAGGCTCCCTGCTCTACGACTCCGCCTTCCCGGATCGGCGGGAGATCCTCGCCAACGCGCTGCACGCGGGCTTGGCCGTCAATACCGTGAGCGTCGACCTCATCCACAAGACCCATTCGGGGGTCTACGCCGAAGCCTCGGCGGAATGGGGACCGCGCTGTCTCTTCAACGGCATCGGTGGCGCCGACTACTATCGTCTGAACGCAACGTTCAAGGGTTTTCTCCCCCTCTTCGCCCTATCCGACGCGAAGGGTGCGAGGAATCTGCTCAGCCTCTACGCCGCGGAATTCCTCGGCGTCGATTACGCCGGCGGAGGGTCGGTCCCGATTTTCGTGTTCGAGAGCTACGGAGGGCGCTATCCGCGCTGGAGCAATTCCCCAACCGTCTACGGACTCGAGGAAGGTCTGTACGGCGCGGATTTCAAGGCGCTCGAGAACCTCGAGTTCCGGTTACTGGGCCCGGCCATCGGCTCGCGGGATATCGTGCCGGGCCTTTTCGCCTTTTTCGACACGGCCTGGTACGACGGCTATTTCATGGATCCGACGGGCAGTTCGGGCGGGTACCTTGCCTCGGCGGGAGGCGGGGTCCTCCTGGACATCCTCAACCTCGCCGACCTGAATGCCTATTTCGCCTATCCCATCCTCGGCAGGCGGGTGGACGGCCAGGCCTACTACCTCGGCTTCGGATTCAGCCTGGCGTTCTGAGACCCGGCCCTCACTTCCTCTCCCTCCTCCACTCGCCCGGAGAGAGCCCTTCGGCCCTCTTGAAGGCCTCGTGGAAGCGGCCGAGCGCGCCGAAGCCGGATTCCTCGGCGACGCGCTCGATCGTGTAGTCCGTGGAGCCGAGCAGACGCTTCGCCGTCGCGATCTTCGCCCCGACGATCTCCTCATGGAGGCTTCTCCCCATCTCCCGGCGGAAGCGCGTCTCGAGCGAACGCCTCGAGGCTGAGACCAGGGCGAGGAGGTCGGCCACGTCGATGCCCTCGTGGGCGTGGGCGCGGATGAAGGTGACCGCCCTGGCGACCAGCTCGTCCCGGCAGGAGAAGATCCGCGTCGACTCCCGCTCGGCCACCTCCTTTGGGGGCACCGCGATGCGCGAACCTTCGGGCGCGCCGCCGCCCTCGAGCACGGCATCGAGGGCCCCGGCGGCGCGGAAGCCGATGGCCTCGCAGTCGAGCATGATGCTGGAGAGGCTGGGCGAGGCGAGCTCGCAGAGTATGTCCTCGTCGTCCACGCCGAGAATGGCGAGAGAATCCGGGATCTCCAGACCCAGCCTGGCCGCGAGCTCGGTGGCCCGAAGGCCCGTCGTATCGTTGCAGGCGAAGAGGGCGATGGGGAGATCCAGCCCCGAGAGGAAGGCTTCGAGCTCCCCGGGACCTTCCCGGTCGCTCGAGTCCGCCGCCGCGCCCTTTCCCTGGCGGCCTTCCCACCACGCCAGGGGCCGCTCGAAAGTCGGGAGGAGGGCGACGGACTCCCCGGATCGGCCGCGCTGCGCGAGGCATTTCATGAAGCCTTCGCGCCGCTCCTTCGACCAGAGCGTCCCGGCGACGCCGAGGAAGGCGAAGCGCGAGAAGCCGCAGCTCAGGAAGTGGAGGGCTGCCTTGTATCCGGTGAGGAAATCATCGTTGGTCACGCTCCGGAAACCGGGTCGGGCGTAGGCCCCCGCTACGTCGATCACGGGCAGCCCGATTGCCGAGAGTCTGTCGGCTGTCTCGGCATCTTCCACGCGCGCTATGATGCCGTCCCCGTCCCAGGCTCCCAAATCGTTCAGAGAGCGGAACATCCAGCCATAGCCGTAGAGCCGCCAATCGGGTTTGGACTTCGCGTAGCGGACGAGGCCCCGGGCTATTCCGTGCTCGTAAAAGTCCGAAAGCTCCATGCACAGGGCGATCTTGCGCATTTCGAGATCAATTATACGCATATCGAGTATGGTTGGAAAAGCCGAAAGGCGCTAATCTCTCATCGAGCGCCCGACAGGCGCAAGACGAAGTCATAGCGTAGCGTTTGGAGGATCGAAATGGAGTACGAATTCCCGAAAGCCAAAGAGCCGATAGCCTCGGCGGGGAAAGAGGATCTCATCGTCATAGCCGGAGCCGGCGGTTTCATCGGTGGCAACCTCGCCGCCCACTTCAAGAAAAAGGGCTTCGCCAGGATCCGGGCGATCGACAAAAAGCCGATCTACGAGTGGTACCAGACCGTTCCGGGCGTCGAGAACCTCAGCCTCGACCTCTCCGTCGAGGAGAACTGCCGCCGAGCAGTCGAGGGCGCGACCGAAGTCTACAACCTCGCGGCTGACATGGGCGGCATGGGCTTCATCGAGACCCATCGGGTCGATTGCCTCCGCTCGATTCTCATCAATACGCATATGGTCGAGTCGGCCTGGCGAGCCGGCGCCAAGCGCTACTTCTATTCGTCCTCGGCCTGCGCCTACAACACCGACCTGCAGAAGGACCCCCGCGTCCGCGCGCTCAAGGAGTCCGACGCCTACCCCGCCATGGCCGAGCGCGGATACGGATGGGAGAAGCTAGTCTCCGAGATGTTTTGCCAGGAGTACTGGGCCGAGAGAGGCCTCGCTACCTTCATCGCCCGCTTCCACAACGTCTACGGCCCCTTCGGCACCTGGATGGGCGGGCGCGAGAAGGCCCCGGCCGCCATCGCGCGCAAGGTCCAGGAGGCGATCGAGTCCAAGAGCGGCGCCATCGAGATCTGGGGCGACGGGAGTCAGACCCGGAGCTTCATGTACATCGACGACTGCGTCCAGGGCATAGACAAGATCACCCACTGCGACGCCCTGGTCGCCACGCCCATCAATCTCGGCTCCTCCGAGCTCATCGAGGTCAACCAGCTGGTCACCATCGCCGAGGAGATCGCGGGCGTCAAGCTCCGGCGCTCCTACAAGCTCGACGCGCCGAAGGGGGTAGCCGGCCGGAACTCGGACAACGCCTTCATCAGACAGGTCCTCGGCTGGGAACCTTCCACCGCCTTCAAGACCGGCCTCGAGAAGACCTACCGCTGGATCGAGACCCAGCGCGCCGCCCGCAAGGCCGGCCTTCGCGTCGTCGACTGAAGCTCATGCCCGGCGACATAGCCGACGCGATAGGCGGCATACCCTATCGGCTGGCTCTCTGCGGGGGCTGGATCGACCAGCCCTTCGTCTCGGAGCGGAACCCCTCGCCGCCGGGCTCCATGACCGTGGTGGCCGTGGAGCCAGAGTACCGCTTCATGGACTTCGCGGGCATGGCGACCAGCACGCGCAAGGTGGCGGCGCGGCTCTGGGGCGGGCGCCTCCCCGAGAGGCCGCCTGCCGAGCTCGTCCGCGAGCTCTACGCCGAGGAGAACCGGGGCAAGGCCGAGCCCTCGGGCTCCCAGGATATGGTGGGCCTCGTCTATCCGGGCATCGTGCGGATGGACTTCGACGCCTCGAGCGAGGGGGGCGTCTTCCCTGTGCGGATCGAGACCTGCGAGGACGCCGGGGTCATCGCCTGGCTCGAGGAGAGGGTCAAGATACTGCCCGTAGCCCAGAGGCCGGCGGGCTACAATCCCCTGGTATCGAAGAACCTCGAGCCGGGCTGGATACGCCGCCTGGGACGGTCGGGCCGGGCCTGCTTCGACTCGATCGTAGCCCGCGACCTGGCCGGACTGCAGGCGTCCATGACGGAGTGCATGCTCGCCTGGGAGGCCCTCCTCCCGGCGACGCTCAGGCATCCCCTCCTCTCGGTCGATCTCCTAGGCCTGATGGAGTACTATAGGAAGGAATACGGGGGGGCGATGTACTCGGGCTGCGGCGGGGGCTATCTTTTCGTGGCCACCGACCGGACGGTGCCCGGCTCCATGGGCTTCCGGGTACGCAGAGGGCGTCGCGGATGAGAAGGGTCTACGTCTCGGGAGCCTTCGACGCTGTCGCGTCGAGGGATCTCCGATTCCTCCAGGAGGCGGCCAGGCTCGGGCCCCTCACCCTCCTGCTCTGGCCCGACGAGGCGATCGCGAGGATTCGCGGGAGCTCGCCCAGGATGGGGCTGGCGGAGCGGATCTACTATTTCGAGTCGCTCAGGTACGTCGACAAGGTGGAGGTCTCCCCGGCGGAGCTCGACCCCGCCCGCCCCCTGCCGGAACTCGGGAGCGAGTCCGCCGCCTGGGTGGTCTCGAGCACTGGGTTGGACGAGGGGGCGGTCGACGCGGACAGGCGTTCGTGGTGCCGATCTCGCGGCATGGAGCTTCGCGAGATCCCGGAGGCCGCGGTGGCTGGTTTCCCCTACCTCGCGCCCGCCGTCGACGCGCCGCGGGCCCCCGGTCGAAAGCGAGTGGTGGTGACGGGCTGCTACGACTGGCTGCACACCGGCCACCTGCGCTTCTTCGAGGAGGCTTCGGCCTACGGAGAGCTCAACGTGGTGATCGGCAGCGACGCCAACGTCAGGCTCCTCAAGGGCGAGGGCCATCCTCTCTTCTCCCAGGCCGAGAGGAGCTACGTCGTCGCATCCTTCAGAAGCGTGGCGCGCTGCCTCGTGTCGACGGGGAAGGGTTGGCTCGACGCGGAGCCGGAAATCGAGGCCCTCGGGGCGGAGCGCTACGTGGTGAACGAGGACGGCGACAAGCCGGAGAAGCGGCGCTATTGCGAAGAGAAGGGTCTCGAGTATATCGTCCTCAGGCGGACGCCGAAGGAGGGCCTGCCCAGGAGGAGCAGCACCGACCTGCGGGGTTTCTGAGGGGGGACCTATGAGATATGCGCTGATCTTGGCCGGCGGTTCGGGTACCCGGCTCTGGCCGCTCTCCCGCGAGGCCCTGCCGAAGCAGCTGGCGCCCCTCGCGGGCGGGCGCAGCCTCCTCGAGGAGGCCTATGATCGCCTCGAGGGCCTCCTGCCCGAGGCTCGGCGACTCGTCTGCGGAGCCGAGAGGCATCGCGCCGCCAGCCTCGCGCGGATCCCCGGTCTGGCATCCAGCCCGGCCTCGGGCATCGAGCGCTACATCGGCGAGCCCGAGGGCCGGGATACCCTGGCCGCGCTGGCCCTCTCCTCTGCCCTCATCGCGCGCGAGGATCCCGAGGCCATCGTCGCGGTGTTCACGTCCGACCACGTCATAAGGCCCCTGCCCGAGTTCCGCGCCCTCGTGGACCGCGCCTTCGCCTTCGTCGAAGGGCGGCCATCCGCCCTCGTCACCTTCGGCGTCGCGCCCGACAGGCCGTCCACGGGCTTCGGCTACCTCGAGCTCGGGGAGGAGATCGGGGACGGCGCGCGTCGAGTCGCGCGCTTCCGCGAGAAGCCCGACGCCGGGACCGCGGCGGCCTTCGTGGCGGCCGGGCCCGGCAGCTACCTCTGGAACTCGGGCATGTTCCTGTGGCGAGCCTCGCGCTTCCTCGAGCTGGTCGGCCGCTACGAGCCGGAGCTGGCCTCCTCCATCTCGGGCATCGCCTCGCAATCCGGAGGCCCGCTCTTCGCATCCGCCCTCGCCTCGGCCTATCCCTCGCTCAAGAAGATCAGCGTGGACTACGGAGTCATGGAGCCGGCCTCCAGGGACCCCGAGGTCCTCATCGCCGCCCTGCCCCTCTCCATCGAGTGGCTGGACATCGGCTCCTGGCCGGCCTACGGCGAGCTCATCGCCAAGGACGCTTCGGGCAACGCCTCGCTCGGCGAGACGGCCCTCGTCGAGTGCCGGGGGAACGTAGTCGCGTCGACCGAGGAGGGGCACCTCGTCGCCTGTCTCGGCTGCGAGGATCTCGTCGTGGTGCACACCCCGGATGCGACCTTGGTCTGCCCGAAGGCGAGGGCCGACGAACTCAAGAAACTCTACGCCGTGGCCGCCGCCCGGGAGGGCGGCAGGTATCGCTAGATAATGGAGGGAACATGGCCGACAAGAGAATCGAGTGGTACCGGACGGCGCTGGACTCCAAAGAGCTCCAGGCTTTGACGAGAAAGAGCGACGCGAAGGCCTTCCTCCAGTCGGCGTCCTTCCTCCTGATCTACCTCTGCACGGCCTCTCTCGCCGTTTGGCTCTTCCTGCGCAGTCTGTGGATACCCATGGTCGCCGTCTGCTACGTCCACTCGGTGTTCTTCTTCTTCATGAGCATGGCAGCGGCCGTCCACGAGCTGAGCCACGGGACCGCCTTCAAGCGCAAAAAGCTGAACGACTTCTTCTACGGCCTCTTCTGCTTCCTCACCTGGAACAACCCGGTGCATTTCAGGGCGAGCCACGCCCTGCACCACCAGTACACCGTCCATCGCGGGATCGACCTCGAGGTGCTCCAGGGTCCTGTCGCGGAGAAGCTCAATTTCTGGAACCTCCTCTTCTGGTTCACCTTCGACGCGCCATGGTTCTGGAATCTCCTGCGCGCCGCCGTCCTCCACGCCTTGGGCAGGACCGACGCCGATTACTTCGCCTGGAAGCCGCTGATGAAGGACGAGGACCCGAGGCGGCGCTCGATGATCCGATGGGCGCGCTTCATGCTCCTGGGGCACATCGTCCTCGCCGCCGTCTTCGCCGTCCTCCACCTCTGGGTCCTGATCTACCTCGTCACCTTCGGCAGTTTCTTCGCCACCTTCCTCGGCAAGTTCTGCGGGGCGCTGCAGCATACCGGCCTCTCCGAGAGCACTCCCGACTGGCGCGTCACCTGCCATACCGCCGAGTTCGGCCCCTTGATGAGCTTCCTCTACTGGAACATGAACTTCCACGTCGAGCACCACATGTTCGCGGCCGTGCCCTTTTACAATCTGCCGAGGCTCCACGCCCTCATGGCCCGCGACTATCCCCGGCCCCTGCCGGGCTTCGTGGCCGGGATGAGGAAGCTCTTCGAGATTCGTGAAGAACAGCGGAAGCTCCCTTCCTATATATACGTTCCCGAATTTCCCGAGACCGCCGCGCCGATCAAGTGGAAGTAGCCCCCGTGGCCCGACGCCGCGCGGAATGGAGGCGTAGATGAAGATTTTGTTCCTCTGCCCCTACTGGGGCTCCGAAGGGCTCGGGATGGCCGACTTCTGCGGCCGGGCCAAGGACGCCGGCTACGACGGGATCGAGCTGTCCTTGCCGCTGGGCGACGAGGCCGGGACCGAGGCCATCCTCTCGGCGGCGAAGGGGCAGTCGCTACTCCTCGTCGCCCAGCACTGGGAGACCGTCGCGCCCGAGTTCCCCGTCCACAAGGCCGAGTACCTGCGTCGCCTCGAGTGGCTCGCCGAGGCCCGCCCCCTCTTCATCAACTCGCAGACCGGCAAGGACTGGTTCTCCTTCGAGGAGAACAGGGAGCTCCTCGAGGCCTCCGCCTCCGTGGCGGCCTCGCGAAAGGTGAGGATCCTCCACGAGACCCACCGCGGCAGGTTCGCCTTCGCCGCTTCGGCCGCCGCGCGCTTTCTCCGCGAGGATCCGGAGCTCCGGATCAGCGCCGATTTCTCGCATTGGTGCGTCGTCTCCGAGTCCCTGCTTCCCGACCAGGCCGAAAGCGTCGACCTCGCCGTCGAGCGAGCGGACCACATCCACGCGCGGGTCGGGTTCGCGGAAGGCCCCCAGGTGCCGGATCCCCGGGCCCCGGAATGCGCGGAAGCCCTCTCTGCCCACCTCGGCTGGTGGGACAGGATCGTGCGGCGCCACCGGGAGCGGGGCTCGGAAACCCTGACGGTCACGCCCGAATTCGGCCCATACCCCTACATGCCTTCGCTGCCCTACACGAAGCGGCCGGTCGCGGACCAGTGGGCGTTGAATGCAGCCATGATGGAGATGCTCCGCGGGCGCTGGGCGGCGGACTGATCGCGATACGGCGATCAAGGCTCCCCGCTCGGCCTCCCCGGCTCGGTCGACGGACCGGGCAGCAGGATCGTGAAGGTCGTGCCGCGACCGGGCTCGCTGTCGAAGACGATCCTGCCGTCGTGCTCCTCGACGATATTCCGGCAGATGGCCAGGCCGAGTCCCGTATTCTTCTTGCTCAGCTTGGTGGTGAAGAAGGGATCGAAGATCCTGCTCGCGATATCCGCGGGGATGCCGCAGCCGTCGTCGGTCACGCAGAGGGAAATCGAGCCGTCCTCGGCCCGGCGAATGCGGATGGCGATCTTCCCTCCGATGAGCACCGCATCTATCGCGTTGCTGATGAGGTTGAGCAGCACCTGGGTTAGCTTGTTCTCGTCGCCCCGCGCGCAGATCGCCGCATCCTGGGAGTCGAGCTCGAAGTTGATCGCCTTCTCCGCCAGAGCGTAGTGGAGGAGGATGAGCACGGTCTCCGCCACCTCCCGAAGGTTCACCGCGGCGGCGCCCGGCGCCTTGGTCCGCGAGAAGGACAGGAGGCTCGAGACTATTTCAACTATCCTGCCGACTTCGCGCTCGATCCTGCCGATCCGGTCCTCCACCTCGGGATCGTCGTTCCTGCCGCGTATGACTTCGAGGTAGTTCTGGATGACGAAGAGCGGGTTGTTGATCTCGTGGGCGACGCCGACGGCCAGCTGCGCCAGCGTGCTCAGCTTCGCCTTCTCGAGCACGTACTCGCTGATATGGCGATCGAGCGAGACGTCCTCGACGACGACCAGGGTTCCCATGCGATTCCCCGTCCGATCGCGGATGGGCTCGCCGTGGAGGCGGAGAGTCTTGCCCGAGCCCGTCTTGAGCTCGTCGGAGCCGAAGGGCATCCGCTCGGCGAAGCTCTTCCTGAAGGCGGCCACGGTCGATCCGTCGGCGGACAGTGTGGCGAGGAGGTCGAAGAAGGAACGCTGCACGGCGTTCTCGGCCCCCTGCGCGCAGATCTCGTTGGCGGCGAGGTTGTAGAGCCGCAGATCCCCGGAATCGTCCAGGAGGAAGACCCCGACGGGCAGGAACTGGATCACGTTCTGGAGATAGCGCATGAGCCGCAGCAAAGGGGCGTCGTCCCGGGAATCCTGCTGCTCGTCGAGGCGGAAGGAGTAGGTGAGCTCGAATAACCTCTGCTTGTCCAGCCGATCGGTATCCGTCGTGAGCCGCCGATGTCCATCCTTGAGGATCGTCACTCTGTCGGCGAGCTTCAATATCTCGTCGATGTTGTGGCTGATGTAGACGATGCCGCAGTCCTTCTCCTTCAGGTCGAAGAGGACCCGATAGACAGTCTCCATCTCCTCCGGCGTGAGCTTGTTCGAGAGCTCGTCGAGGATGAGCATCGCGGGATCGAAGGCGAGGGCCTTGGCGAACTCGACGATGTGCTGATGCGCGCGCTTCAGCCGGTAGACCGGGACCCTCAAGTCTACCGCGGTCCCGAGGTAATCGAAGATTCCCTGGGCGTGCAGCCTCATGCGCTCGTGATCGATGGCGCGGAAGCGGCGCCGGGCCATCCTGCCCAGGTAGATGTTCTCCACCGCGTTGAGGTGGGGGACGACGGTGAGGTCCTGGTACACTATGCCGATCCGGCGGGCGGGGGCCGCCGTCGGCGACAGGGAGTGGACCCGCTGGTCCATGATCGTGATCGAGCCTTCGTCGAGGCGAACGGCGCCGCCGAGCACTTTCACGAGGGTGGACTTGCCCGCCCGATGCTCGCCGATCAGCCCGTGGATCTCGCCTTTATAGAGGTCGAAATCGATGCCGTCGAGGGCCCTGACGGCGCCGTAGGATACATGGATGTTGCGCAGGTCCAGGATCTTGTCGGATCTTTCCACCGCGCTATCCGAGCTTCGACTTCTTCAGGTGGTTGTAGAGCGTCTTCCTGTCGATGCGGAGGATCTGGGCGGCCTTGGTCTTGGATCCACCCGCTCTGTTCAGCGCGTCGGCGATCGCGTCCTGGGCGGAGGCCACCAGGTGGTCGCGGAAGCCCTCGCAGGCCGCCTTCGCCTCCGTCCTGTACTGCGGCGAGACGTTCTCGAGCTCGACCCGGTCGCCATCGGAGAATATCGCCGCGCGCTCGACGAAGTTCTTGAGCTCGCGCACGTTCCCGGGCCAGGTATGGCCGCGCATGACCGCGAGGACCTCTTCCGAGAAGTATAGGCCGCCCTTGCCGTAGCGCTGGGCGAACTGGCCGAGGAACTCCTTCGCTAGGGGGACGATGTCCCCGGGGCGGTCGCGGAGCGGCGGGATGTGGATGTCTACGACGGCCACGCGATAGTAGAGGTCCTCGCGGAATTGACCGGCTTTGATCGCGGCCTCGAGGTCGCGATTGGTCGCGGAGACGACCCGGCAATCGGAGTGGATGGGCTCCACTCCTCCGACGCGCGTGAAGCGTCCGTCCTGGAGGACGCGCAGCATCTTCGCCTGGATCCTGAGGCTCATCTCGCCGATCTCGTCGAGGAAGATCGTGCCCCCGTCGGCCGCCTCGAGGAGGCCCCGCTTCCTTTCCCTCGCGTCGGTGAAGGCGCCGCGCTCGTGGCCGAACATCTCGCTCTCGAGGAGCTCGTCCGAGATGGCGGCGCAGTTGAGCGCGACGAAAGGCCGCGCGGAGCGCCTGCTCCGCCTATGGAGCATCTTGGCGGCCAGCTCCTTGCCGGTCCCGCTCTCGCCGCGCAGGAGGATGGGGGCGTCCGTCGGCGCGGCCCGCGCGATGAGCTCGAGGGCCTGCGTCATCTTGGGGTCGCGCGTCGCTATGGCGGCCGCGTCGGTCGCCGCGGCCGGGACGGGCCGCTCGCTCATGACCCGCCGGATCTCGGCGAGGAGGTCCGCGGTCTTGATGGGCTTGGAGAAAATGTCGGTCGCGCCGTACTTCATCGCCGCGACCGCGGTCTCGACGGTGACGTAGCCGGAGATTATGAAGACCGCGAGGTCCGGCATCCTCGACTTGATGGCCTGGAGAAGCTCGATCCCGCCGATGCCGGGCATGCGGAGATCGACCAGGGCCAGTCCCGCCGAGCCTGAGCTCGCCAAGGCCAGCGCCGTCGTCGGGTCGGTGACGATCTTGGTCTCGTAGCCCTTCGAGCCCAGGAGCTCCGCGAGGCTTACGGCGACGCCCTCGTCGTCGTCGATTATCAGGATTTCGCGATGCATCGTGCGATCATACACCGGAATGGGGATGTGGCGGCTAGGATTTCGCGGGGGGGGCCGGGGCGGATGCTCCCCGTCGCGCCGTCGACGATGAGGAAAATCCTCCACGGTTTTAGTCCTTGCCCCGATGCGGATTCGTGAAGGCTGCGCCAAGAGTCCATGTAAGCATCTTCAGGCAAACAACATAACGGCAGAGGCGGGGATCCCCTGTGGGCATGGCATGAGTTTTGCTCATATTCTGTAGGCTCTCCTCACTTGCACGACTTGACGGGAAAGGAGCACTTCCATGGGCAGTCAACGGGAACGCGGCGTCGCACAGGAGTCCGGGGGGCTGGGGCGCATCGTCGGCCGCGCGTTCCAGGTGCGCGAGATGGGCGTGTTCGTCGCCCTCCTCGTGCTCTGCGCGCTGATGAGCCTCGCGAGTCCCTACTTCCTCAGACCGCTCAACCTTTTCAACATAACCCGCGGGATGTCGAACATAGGGATCATGTCCATCGGCATCACGATGGTCATCATCACGGGGGGCATCGATCTCTCCGTGGGCTCGCTTCTCGCCGTCTCCGGCATGTTCACCGCGCGGCTCATGTTCAGCGGAGTGAGTCCCTGGACCTCCGTGGCCTGCGGCCTCGCCCTCGGGCTCTGCTTCGGCTTCCTCAACGGCATAATCATCACCAAGGTGAAGGTCACGCCCTTCATCACCACCCTCGGCATGCTGAGCATCGGCCGCGGCCTCTCCTATCTCTTCGCGACCGGGCTGCACGGAGCGGTCGCCTCGAACATCCCCATGCGCGACCCCGACGTCAACTTCCTCGGCGGCGGCTACATCGGGCCCGTGCCCTTCCCGGTCATCGAGATGCTCGCCCTCGTCCTGGCGTTCTCGTGGTTCCTCCGGAACACCGTCCTCGGCCGGCAGATCTACGCTGTGGGGTCCAACGAGGACGCCGCCAGGCTGTCGGGGGTGAACGTCGACAGGGTCAAGATCTTCTGCTACGCGACGACGGGAATCCTCTGCGGCCTCGCCGGCATCATGAGCGGGGGCCTCCTGTCGACCGCCGCGACCAACGCGGGCGAGGGCAACGAGCTCGACGTCATCGCGGCGGTCGTGATCGGCGGCACGAGCCTCGCGGGGGGCGAGGGGTCCATCATCGGCGCCGTGATCGGCGCCGCGATCATGGCGGTCATCCGCAACGCCTTCGTCATGCTCCACCTGCCGGTCTTCCTCCAGACGGTGTCGATCGGGGTCGTCATCATTCTCGCCGTGGCCTTCGACAGTCTGCGCAGGGGCAGGCGCCGCTAGGTCCGTCCATCTCCGCGCATTCGGCCGGGCGTCGCCCGGCTTGAGAATAGAGTTCCAAGGAGGAAAGACATGAAAGCCTTGAGAATCCTCGTCCTGCTGTCCGTCGCGCTCGCGGCCGCCGGCGCGGCCTGGGCGGCGCCGGCGCTGCCGCCGGGCCCCGCCTTCGACAGCGTCCAGGTCGCTCCGCCCGACGAAGGCGCGGTGAAGCCGATCGCCAAAGCTTCCGCCAAGCCCCTGCGCATCGCCGTCCTCGGCCTCGAGAACAATCCCTTCTGGATTCCTGTCAAGAACGCTACCCTGAAGGCCGCCGAGGAGCTCAAGCCCCTCAATTGCACGGTGGATTGGATCAACGCCGGGGCCCAGCACACCACCGACGTGTTCGGCCAGGCCGTCGAGGCGGCCGTGGCCCAGGGCTACGACGCGATCGCCACTATCGCCGGGGACTCCGGCATGGTCAATTACATCAACAAGGCCGTGGAAGCGGGCATTCCGGTCGCCACCTTCAACTCCGAGACCGCCTCCCCCAACAAGCGGCTGTTCTTCGTCGGCGCCGATCTCTATCTGCAAGGCAAGACGGCGGGCGAGACGATGGCGAAGCTCCTGAACAAGAAGGGCAAGGTCGCCATCATCACCGGCCTGTTCGCCGTGGAATCGCACGAGCTCAGGAGGAAAGGCTTCGAGGACGCGCTCGCCAAGAACGCGCCGGCCATCAAGATCGTCGGGCGCGTGGAGGACAACGACAAGGGCGACATCGCCTACGGCCAGGCCCAGGACTTCATGAACGCGAACCCCGACCTGAACGCCATCTTCGTGACGGCGGGCGGCAACTTCGGCGCGGCGAAGGCGGTCCAGGAGGCCGGGAAGGCCGGCAAGATCCATATCGTCTGCTACGACTTCGTCGACGAGACCATGAGCTACGTCAAGTCGGGCGTCATCGACGGGACGATCGGCCAGGACCCCGTCGCGCAGGGACACGACCCCGCCATCCGCCTCTACAACTACCTGGTGGGCGGCGTCGCGCCGCAGGCGGGCAAGCTTCTCACCCGGTCGGATTTCGTGACCAAGGCCAATATGGACAAGTTCTGGGCGCCCTCCAACTGAGATCGCGCCTGGGATTGAGCTGATCCGCGAAGGGAACCCGGGGACGGCGACGGAACGGCCCCGGGCTCCCGAGAGGGCGACCGAATGGTAGATCATAACGACGATACGCTGCTCGTGGTCGAAGACCTGCGCAAGAACTACGGCGGCCTGCTCGCGCTCGACGGCGTGCGGCTGGAGGTCAGGCGGGGCGAAGTCCACGCCGTGGTCGGCGAGAACGGCGCGGGCAAGTCCACCTTGATGAAGATCCTGGGCGGGGCGACGCACCGGGACTCGGGGACGATCACCTTCGCGGGACGCAAGGTGGAATTCCGGAACCCGCGCGATTCGATCGGCTCCGGCATCGCCGTCATCCACCAGGAGCTTTCGGTCCTCCCCAAGATGAACATCATCGAGAACATCTTCATGGGGAGGATGCCTTCGGTCATGGGAAAGGTCCTCTGGAGGAGGCTCGAGGAGGGGACATCGGAGCTGCTCGCCCAGATCGGCCTCGACGCGGACCCCTACATTCCCATGGCCGACCTGAGCATCTCGCAGCGGCAGCTGGTGGAGATCGCCAAGGCCCTTTCGATCGACGCCTCGCTCATCATCATGGACGAGCCCAATTCCTCGCTGAGCGAGTACGAGACCGACAGGCTCTTCGGGGTGATCCGCTCGCTCAAGTCGCGGAACGTGTCGGTGATCTACGTATCGCACAAGATCGAGGAGGTGCTGCGGATATCCGACCGCGTCACAGCCTTCAGGGACGGCGGCTATGTCGGGACGGTCGACAGCGCCCGCGCCACGGTGGACGACATCATCAAGATGATGATCGGCCGGGAGCTCACGCGGGAATACGTCCCGAACGAGACGGCGGGTCCCGTCCTGCTCGAGGTCAAGGGCCTCACGGGCTCCGGCTTCAGGGACGTGAGCTTCGATCTGCGCAGGGGGGAGGTGCTCTGCTTCGCCGGGCTCGTGGGCGCGGGCAGGAGCGAGACGATGCGCGCCATATTCGGCGCCGAGCCCGCCGAATCCGGCGAGATAGCCTTCGAGGGTAGGCGCGTGCGTTTCGGCAGCCCCAAGGAAGCGCTCGCGAATGGCTTTGCGATGGTCCAGGAGGACCGCAAGAAGCTGTCCCTCTTCATGAACCTCGACATCCTCATGAATATCGGCATCGCCCAGATGCCGCGGATCAAGCGGGGCCTCGTCCTCGACCGCGCCGGCCAGAGGGACCTCGCGAGGCGCTTCTTCCGGAGCCTGGCGATAAAGGCGAGGTCCGCCGAGCAGCCCGTCCGCGACCTCTCGGGAGGCAATCAGCAGAAAGTGGTGCTGGCGCGCTGGCTCGCCACGAACCCGAAGGTGCTGATCCTCGACGAGCCCACCCATGGCATCGATATCGGGGCCAAGTCGGAGATATACGAATTGATTCGCAGGCTCGCGAGGGAAGGCGTGGCGATAATCCTCATCTCCTCCGAGCTGCCCGAAGTCATCGCGATGGCCGATCGGGCCGTCGTCATGCATGAAGGCAGGGTCGCCGCCGTGCTCGAGCGCGGGAGGATCGACGAGCATACGATTATGTCGTACGCTACCGGGAACATCGGGGGGAATGCGCAATGAATGGTTACGAGAAGACGTCCAGGTCCCTTGCTCACCGTGCCGGCCCGGTACCGGTCGATTTCGGCTCCAACGCGGTCACTGGCATGCACGTCACCGTGGTCGAGGCGCTCAGGCGGCACTATGGCCTGGAGGATCGCCCGGTCAGGGTCAACGAGCCCTACCAGATGCTCGGCGAGATCGAGGAGGACTTGAAGCTGGCCATCGGCATCGACGTGGAAGGCGTCTACCCCGATACCACGATATTCGGATTCAGGAACGGCGGTTGGAAGGAGTGGAAGGCTCCCTGGGGACAGGAGCTCCTCGTGCCCGCCGCGTTCCGCACCGTCCTGCGCGATGGATCGACCTTGATCTTCCCCGAGGGCGACACGGGCGCCCAGCCCTCCGGCAGGATGCCCCAGAGCGGCTACTTCTTCGATACGATCATCCGCCAGGCGCCCCTGGACGAGGAGAAGCTCGACCCGCGGGACAACCTCCAGGAGTTCGGCCCCGTGGCGGAGTCCACGCTCGAGTACTTCAAGGGCGCCTGCTCGGCGGCCAGGAAGACCGGGCGATTCGTCATGGCCAATTTCGGCGGGACGGGACTGGGCGACATCGCCCTGGTGACGGGGCCGATGCTCCCGCGGCCGCGGGGCATCCGGGACGTGGCCGAATGGTACATGGCCACGGTCGCCCACGAGGATTACGTGCGCGCCGTATTCGACGAGCAGACGCGGATAGCCGTGGAGAATCTGCGTCGCGTCAAGGAAGCGGTCGGGGACACCGTCGACGCGGCCTTCATCTGCGGTACCGATTTCGGCACGCAGACCTCGCAATTCTGCTCGGTCGCCGCCTTCGAGTCCCTCTGGGCGCCCTATTACAGGCGCGTCAACGACTGGATACACGCGAATACTGGCTGGAAGACCTTCAAGCACTGCTGCGGGGCGGCGGAGCCCTTCATGAGGCCCTTCATCGAGTGCGGCTTCGACATCATCAACCCGGTCCAGCTCTCGGCGGCCGGCATGGACGCCGCCGAGCTGAAGAGGAAGTACGGCGATCGCCTGACCTTCTGGGGCGGCGCCGTCGATACGCAGATGACCCTGCCCTTCGGCTCGCCCGACGAGGTCCGGCGCGAGGCGCTCGAACGTTGCGCGATCCTGTCGGAGCGCGGCGGCTTCGTCTTCAACGCCATCCACAACGTCCAGGCCAAGACCCCGGTCGAGAACGTCGTCGCCCTCGTCGAGGCCGTGAAGGAATTCAACGCGGGGCGGTGACACGGCAGAGGGCGACCGAGGGCGCGATCCGCCCGCTTCGGTAGTATATTACTCGCAACATGAGCTCCAAGGCCTTCTACGACGCGCACTGCCACGCCCTCACCCTCTCCCACCCGAGCTTTCTCGCCTTCACCTCCACCCTCCGGAGGCGGGGGCTCGAGGAGATCTACGCCCAGGTGACGGCTCCCAACTACCTGATCACGGCCCTCTTCTTCAAGACCGGCGAGCGCATGCGCAACATGCTGTCGGTGATGGAGCGGGACGTCGGGTTCATCTTCGAGCTCATGGAGGACGATCTCGCGGGCGTCTTCGCGAAGCCGGGCGAGGATGCGCCCCTCCTTGAAGGCGGGGCGCTCGCCCTGGGAGGATTGCGCTTCGATCGGCTCGTCGTCTGCCCCCTCATCATGGACTTCGAGCGCGCCGCCCACGTGCTGCCGGAGGGAGCGTACTACGACAGGCCGAGCGCCAAGCCCCTCGCCGCCCAGGTCCGCGACCTGCTGGAGGGCATACGGGAGTACCGCCGCGCCAGGCCGGACGGCTTCCTCGAGATCCGGCCCTTCATCGGCGTCGATCCCCGCCATTATTCGGCGGAAGAGTTGGCGGCCTTCCTCGAGGCCGCCTTCGAGGGCTACGAGAAGGGCGAGGCCGCATCGAGGCGCGCCTTCGCCGCGATGCGCGACTATGACGCCGCCTCGCCGGTACGGGGCCGCTTCGCGGGCGTCAAGGTCTATCCGCCTCTGGGCTTCGACCCCTGGCCCGACGGCGGTCCCGAAAGGGAGAAGGTCGAGCTCCTCTGGTCCTTCTGCGAGCGCCGCGACCTTCCCGTCGTGACGCACTGCGACGACCAGGGCTTTCGCGTAGTCGGTCTCGAGGAAGCCTGGCGGTTCAGCTCCCCCGCGCGCTGGGAGCCCCTGCTTCGGGCCCACCCCGGGCTGCGCGTCGACTTCGCCCATTTCGGCGCCCAGTACTCGCATCCGATCGGGCGCCCTCCCTCGACCGAGTGGACCGACCGGATCGTGAGGCTCATGGTGGACTTTCCCAACGTATACGCGGACTTCTCCTTCGACGGGAGCGAGCCCGAGTACTACCGCTGGCTCGAGGCCTATCTGCGCAAGCGGAGCGCGGGCCTCGCTTCCCTCGTCGAGGGCAGACTCCTCTTCGGCTCGGACTTCATGGTCAACCTGACCAAGGTCCGCTCCTACGCGGAGTACTACAGGACCTTCGCGCGCTCGCCCCTGGCCGAGGAGCTCAAGCTGCGCTTCGGCCAGGCCAATCCGGAGAGCTTCCTCTTCGGAAGCTGAGGACCCGACCCCCGGTCGGGTCCTCGGGGGGACGGACTAGAGCGGGAAATGAACCGCCTGTCCGGCCACGATGTACCAGGTCACGAAGATGCCGTTCACGAAGGCGCCCGCCCAAACGCGTCCGGTCCGCTCGAAGAACCAGGTGGATACGAGGGCGGCCACGATCATGAGTGGCAGGAACTGGATCGCGACTATGGTGTTGAGGGGCTCCGACGCCGTGAGGAGAGTGCCGCCCATGAAGAGCGGTATGTACTCGGCCGCCAGGAAGACGAGGAAACCGCCGGCGAGAAGCATGATGTTCGCGAAATAGCGGGTGGCGGGCTTCGCCTCTCCCAGCCGCATCTGGCCGTTGAGCACGATCCCGGATACCAGGAAGAAGGCCGTGAAGGGGATGACGTAGCGGAGGAAGATCCCGAACTGGAGCGGCGAGAGAGGCTTGAGGGCCAGGATCCAGAGACGGAAGTCGGCCTTGAAGAAGAAATCCTCCGCCAGGAGGAGGAGCCCGCCGCCTATGGTGACGGCGGCCGCGAGGAGGAGGTCCCGTCCCACCAGGCCCAGATAGAGCTTGTTGGGCTCCCTGAGGCCGTAGTTGAAGGCCGAGGCCTCGGCCTTCTTGTTGAGGACGAAGTGCCAGAACAGGAAGAGGACGAGACTGATGAGGCCGTTGAGCAGAGCCCAGGTCATGATCTGGCTGGTGATGGCCTCGGGGAAGAGCCACGAGGCCTTGACTATGTTCCCGACGCTGAAGAAGGGGAAGAAGGTGAGGACCGGGATGGCCATCGCGATGACGGCGCCGATCCACCAGCCGCCGCCCTTGATGCCCTTGGTCACGGGCAGGGCGCGCGCGAGGGGAGCGAAGGTCTTCGCGCCCAGGAGGGCGCCTCCGAGGCCGAGGATGAAGAAGACGAAGCCTATGAAGCCGACGAAGGTCCCGAGCTCCTTCCATATCCAGATCTGATTCGAGCTGGCGATGGCCCGGCCGCCTTTAAGCGTCTGCGCGAACCAGTCGATCGAGTAGCCGATCGCGACCTTCGAGATGTGGTCCCCGGGATGGGTGTTCTTGGGCTGGTAGAGGACGCGGGCGTTGCCGTCGGCTATCGAGCCGTAGATCTTCCCCGGCTCGATCGTCGAGTCCGTGCCGAAGACCTTCTGCAGCTTCGGGCTCTTCGGGGCGTCGGCGCCGCGGGGCACGCCCCACATGAGCACTGAGAACTCGTCCATCGTGCTGAAGACCACGGCCAGATTGCGCGGCCAGGTCGGGCTCCCCTCGGCGGCGAAGGGGGCGCCGGTCGAAGAGCCTTCCAGCACGGCGGCCTTGTAGGCGTCCGGCATCGTGATGGCTGCGGCCAGGATGGTCCAGCCGCCCATGGAATGGCCCTCGAGGCCGATGTTGTCCTTGTCGACGATGTCGAGGCCGCGAAGGTAGGCCAGGCCGGCGGGCCCGCCGAAGCCGTTGGCGAAGGCGGGAGGGTCGGAGTAGCCGTGGCCGGTCTGGTCGAGGGCGAGGACGACGTAGCCGCGCCTCGCGAACTCGATCGCGAAGCCGTCCTGGGTCTCTCGGGAGTTGATATAGCCGTGGACCGCGAGGATTGCGGGAGCCGGAGTCTTGGACGTCGCCGTCTTGGGCACGTAGAGCAGCGCGCTCATGACGCTGCCGCCCGGACCGTTGAAGCGGAGATCGCGGATGGCGACCCCTCCGCCGTCGGTCTGGACGATCCAGGCCGCGAGGCCGCCGATGAAGGCCAGGACTAGTCCTATGACCAATAGACGCGTTTCCTTGCGCATGCTCATGCCCTCCTAGAGCTTGTCGAATCTGCGCAAGTATAGATAGCTTCCCGCGACCTGTCAAAAAAGTTCGCTTCAGATCCCCATCTCGTACACGCGATAGCGCCTCGACGGTCTCGCGCCGAGCTTGGTTATGGCGTTGACCATGGATGCGTTGTCCTCGAGGACGTAATTGACCTCCATCGTCACGTCCGGAGCCGCCATCCGCCTCCACATCTCGCGGTAGAGGAGGGCGTCGACGCCCTTTCCCTGGTAGTCCGCCGCGACGCCCAGGGCGAACATGCGGTAGCGCCTGAGGCGGGGAATGCCCGCGAGGAGCCGCGCCCAGCCGAAGGGGAGCATGCGGCCCCTCGTCTTCTTGAGGATCACGTTGACGTCCGGTATCGTCAGCGCGAAACCGACGTCCCTGCCCTCCTCGTTCCGCGCGAAGAGGACGCACTCCTCGCGGAGCACCGGCCGGAGATCGCGGGCCATGGCCGCGATCTCCTCGTCGCTGATCGGCGATATGCCCCAATTGTCCTTGAGCGTCTCGAGGGAGAGCCTGGCGAAGAGCTCGACCTCCTTCTCGTAGCTCGAGAAGTCGATTGCGCGCATCGTGAGCTTGTAGCGGCGCGCGACGGCGTCGGTCTCCCGAAGGATCCGATCGGGGATGATGTAGCCGTCGGGCACCGATATCTCCCAGCAGAGGAGGTCCTTGGCCTTGCTCAGGCCGAATGCCTCGAGCATAGGCGCGTACTCGGGAGGGTTGTAGGGGGCCATGATCACGGGCTCGGGCGAAAAGCCCTCGACGACGAGGCCCCACTCCTGGGACAGGAAGCTCCATGGACCGCGCATCGTCTTCATCCCCCGCTCGCGCAGCCAATCCCGAGCCGCGCCCAGGAGGAGGGCGGCGCCCTCTCGATCGAGTCTGCCGCACTCGAAGTAGGCGAACATACCGATGTCCTCGCCCCAGGCCTCGACGGCGAGCCTGTCCACGAGGGCGGCGACCCGCCCTACGGCGAGGCCTCCGCGCTCTAGGAGGAAGAGGCGGTGATCGCAGTGGCGGAGGAAGGGATTGGACTCGGACTTAAGCTCCGCCCTGGCGCTCGACTTGATCGGAGGCACCCACATCGGGTCGCGGCGGTAATGCTTCCAGGGGAGGCGGAAGAAGGCTTCGAAGTCGCGCCCGGAATCGACCGGACGGACGATCGCGCTTTCGTCGCTCATGATGGTCTCCTGTCCAGCCAATCCTCGAGGGCCGAGAGGGCGTCGGGCAGGGAGGCGCGACCGAGGCCGAGGCGGAAGTGGGCGCCGCCGTACGAGTAGCAGCTTCCCGGGAGGATCATGACGCTCGCTTCGGCGGCCAGTCGCCGGGAAAGGGATTCGGCGTCCCGGAAACCCGCCAGGGCTCGGTCGGCGAGCCGCGGGAAGCCGATCGACCCTCCCTCGGGCTCCGTCCACGACGCGAAATCGCCGCGTCGGGCGAAGAAGGACCCTACGACGGGAAGGTTCGAGGCGATCATCGCGCGGCAGCGGTCGACCAGTATCCCGAGATGCCTGACGGCGACGCCGGCGAGGAACTCCGAGGGGGCCGAGGAGCAGATCGTGCCGTAGTCCTTGACGGAAGCGACGGCGTCGAGCAGGTCGGCCCGCCTGGTAGCGAGCCATCCTATCCTAAGCCCCGGCAGGCCCGCGCTCTTCGAGAGCACGTTGAGCGAGACGGCGCTCTCGTAGACCTCGCAGGCGGCCGGAAGGCGGCGTCCCGGATCGCGCTCGAGGCCGCGGTACACCTCGTCCGAGAAGAGAAGGGCGCCGGCCTTCGCGCAGAGTGCGACGATGGCGTCGAACTCCTCCCGCGTCGGCAGAGCGCCCGTGGGATTGTGCGGCGCGTTGAGGACGACGAGCCGCGTCCTGGGCTCGAGGAGCCTCGCGAGGGCGTCTATGTCGAATACCCAGCGGCCGCCCTCCTGCCGCAGCGGCCAGGGGTCCACGGCGCAGCCCAGGGCCCTGGGAATCTCCATGAGCGATTGGTAGCACGGGAAATTCACGACGACGTGGTCGCCCGGCGAGAGCGCGGCGAGGAAGAAGTCGAGGATGGCCTCTTCCGCCCCGGCATGGACCATGATCGACTCGGGGCCCAGCTCCGAGTAGAGCCGGGACAGCTCCGATCGGAGCTTCGGATCTCCCCGCGTCTCGGTGTAGCCCAGGGTCAGGCGCAGGTATTCGTCCCGGGAGCCTGGCTCGAGGTCGAGCAGGGCCTGCGTCGACATCGTCTCGCAATCCGAGCTCGAGAGGAGGAAACGAAGGTCGAATTCGTATTCGGCGAAATATCGCTCCAGGGCGAAGGGGCGGAAGAATGCCATGGCGAGAATGATGGCACGCGGCTCGTGCGAGCGCAAGCGCAGGGCGGCGCCTAGGGCCTCCCCGCCTCCGAGCCGCCGTAGGCGAGCCGGAAATTGCCCTGCGCGATTTCGGCGAGCCTTTGGGCGCCGACGCCGCGGATTCTCGCCATGCCCTCGACGATCGGCTCCAGGTCCTCGGCGCGGCAGAAACCGCCGCCCCCCGCCTCGCGCCTGGGCGGCTGCCAGGGCGCGTCGGTTTCGACTAGGAGACGATCCGCCGGGATGGAGGCGCAGGCCGCTGCGGCGCGCTTGTTGCCGTTGAGCAGCGCGGCCCCGAAGGAGAAGTACGCGTTCACTCCCTTCGCGAGGAGGGATTCGGCGTCGCGCTCCGTACCCGAGAAGGAGTGGAAGATCGCGCCCGGGAGCCTCCTCAGCCGCGGCGCATAGAAGAAGGCCAGGTCCATGGCCTTGCGCAGGTGGAGGAGGAGGGGCAGGCCGCAGCGCTCCGCGAGCTCGAGCTGGTATTCGAAGACCGAGCGCTGCACGCCCTCGTTCTCGGGCGTCCGGACCCGCTCCGGCCTGTCGCCGAAGAAGTCGAAGCCGGCTTCCCCTATGGCGGCGATCCTCCCGCCGGCGGCGAGGCGCGACAGGAGTTCCGCGTTCTTCCACACCGCCCATTGAGGGTGTATGCCGAAGCTCGAGACGAAAGGTGGAAGCCGCGAGCGTAGCGCCTCCGACCTCTCCCATTCGCCTTCGTCGTGGCTGGCGGCGCAGCAGGTCCATCCGGGGCGCCCCGATCCGGAGCGCGTGGCTATCCGCTCGGGGAAGCCGGGATCCCGGTCGAGGAGGTCCACCAGGTGGATATGGGCGTCGGCGACCGCGTATTCCATGTTGAATATGCTCTTCGATGAGTGTATCCTTCGCCACGGACCGGCGCAATCGTCCGCGACGATGCGAGAGAATCTCGAGGAGGAGCAATGCCCGACACTGTCGGTGTCCGCGCGACCGGGGGCGGCCGTCCGCGCGCTCTCGCCCACGCCGCGGATCGCAGCCTCCGGGAATAGCGCGGTGGCCATTCCCGACTGTGTGCTGACCGGGGGCCGAGTCGTCCTCCCGCGCTCCGTGCTCGACGGCGGGGCCATCGTCGTCCGCCGCGGTCGGATCGAGGCGGTGCTCGAGAAGGGAGATCGGATTCCCGCGGACCTCCCGCGACGGGACCTGGGCCGCTCCTGGGTCACTCCCGGCTTCGTCGAGCTCCACATCCACGGTTGCGGCGGCGTCGCCTTCGACTCTCTCGGACCCGACCCGGCCGCGGGCGCCCGGGACCTCGAGCGCGCCACCGCCTTCCTGCGCGACCGCGGCGTAACGACCTTCGTCCCGACGGTGGTCTCGCGCGAGTCCGCGATATCGGCCCTGGCGGCCGCCTTGGGAGAGCTTGCCCCGGCCAGGGAGGTAACGCCCGGCATCTATGTCGAGGGCCCCTTCGTGAATCCCGTCCGGCGCGGCGGCATTCCCCTCGACGCGATCAGCGGTCCGGACTCCCGGCTCCTCGGTCGCATCATCAATCTGGCGCGCGGCCGCATGGCCCTGATGACGCTGGCGCCGGAGCTGCCCGGCTACCGCGAGATACTCGCGAGGCTCGAGGCGGTCGGCGTCCTCCCCTGCCTCGGCCACTCGGACTGCAGCATCGATCGCATCACGCTTCCTTCGGGCCGCTTCTCGATCACCCATCTCTTCAACGCCATGTCCCCGATCTCGCACAAGGAGCCCGGCCTCGCCATGCTGCCCTTCCTCGACCGCCGGGCCTTCGTGGAGCTGAACCCGGACGGCGCCCACGTCAACGAGGCGGCGCTCCGGCTCTGCGCGTCGGGGCTCGAGCCCGACAGGCTGGTCCTGATATCGGATGCGGCGCCGCCCGCGGGGCTCGCGCCGGGACTCTATGGCGAGGGAGAGGACGCGCTCGTCTCGGGGGCGGACGGGGTGCGCTTCGCGAGCTCCGGAACCTTGATGGGAGGTCGCCTCCTGGCCCCCGAGCTCCTCCGCAATTGGCTCAGGGTGACGGGCTCCTCGGTGCCCAACGCGGTCAGGATGCTCAGCCTCACGCCGGCCCAGGCCATCGGGATCGACGACAGGCGGGGCGCGATTGCCCCCGGCCTCGATGCCTCCTTCGTCCTCTGGAAGGGGGAGTTCGACGAGGCGGAGGAGATTCTGGAATAGTCCTTCCTCACATCCCCGAGCCCAGGTAGTAGAGCCCGAGGAGGGCGACCGTCAGGCAATCCGCGTCGCCGAGGGAATCCGCCCGGGAGGCGGATTCGCGGGCGAGCCAGCACCAGGCGCCGAGGCGCATGTCCGCCCTGCCTGCGGCCTCGTGGAAATCCTCCTTCTCGGCCAGGGAGCCGAACAGCCGGATCATCGCCATGCCGTGGACGCGGAGACAGGAGGCCATTGCCTCCCGCCCGCGCTCGGCCTCCACCGCCCGACCGAGCTCGTCGAGGATGGCCCGGGACTCGGCGCGATCCAGGAGGGGCTCGATATGGAGCCTGAAGGAGGCGATGAGGGCGCGGCAACGGGCCTGGCGCGAGGAGCTCTCGCCCGTTATGAAGCCGTAGAACTCCCCGGGCCTGCCGAGGATGTTCCCCAGGGCCATCGCGTACTGCCGCTTCAGGGCCGCGTTGCGCGCCTCCGCCATGCGGGGGAAGAGTTCCTGCACGGCCTCGAGCACCTCCATCGGCGCGTCGCCCTCTTCCGCCCCGGCCGCCTTGGTCACCGCCTCGGCGAGACTCGCGACCACCGAGTGGTCCTTCTCCCCGGAGAGCGTAGTGGCGAGGGCGGCGCGCGCCGCCTCGCCCCCAAGGCTCCCGAGCGCCTCTGCGCAGGCCGCCCTGAGCTCGGGCGAGCCCACGGCGAGGAAGCGGACGAGGGCGGGCACGGCGCGCTCGTCCGCGATTTCGCCCAAGGCGCGCGCCGCCTCGATCCGTATGGGACTCGAGGGATCGGAGAGGCGGTTGACGAGGGCGTCCGTAGCCTCTTTGGATCCTATGCGTCCCAGGGCCAGGGCGGCCTCCCGGCGGACGCCCGCCGCCGGATCGTCCAGCCTCTCTATCACCTCGCGGATCACCAGCTCGCCCTCGTCGCGATCGATCCGCCTGAGGGCGCGGGCGACGCGCGGGTCGCTCGAGTCCCGGGAGAGGGCGCCGAGCGAGGCGAAGCTTCGGAAGACCCCGGCGGTCGCGAACTGGGATACGAGTATGGCGACGGGCCTCTCCCGACCCTCCTTCACCCGGCGCAGCGCCAGGGCGGCCAGGCCGAGGATGACGAGGCATGCGATCTGGCCCACGTGGAAGCCGCGCATCTTGATCGGCCCCGCGTCGAGGCGGAAGTCCTCGAGCGTCTCGGCGAGCACGCCGCCGCCGATGGCGCCGAGCGCCGAGACCACGCCGATGATCGTATTGTACCAGCCTATGTAGACGACTCGCCGCTGGGGCGGGGCCAGAGTGAGCATGAGCTGGTTGGAGCCCTCCCAGAACGCCGGCCCGAAGAAGCCGGCCGCGAGGGAAAGCAGGGGGAGGACGTATATGTGGTTCCTTCGCGTGAGGAATACGTAGCCGAGGGTGGCCAGGCCGACGAGGAAGCCCAAAAACACCGCGGGCTTGCGTCCGTAGCGGTCCATCACGAAGCCCCAAAGCGGAGCTATCGCGACCCAGGTGAGCTGGGAGATGACGGTCATGATCCCCAGCCATACGTTGGGCGCGGCGATCGCCTCGGGCGAGGTCACGTAGGGCGCCTGGAAGGGCCCCGCGAGGTTGAGCGCGAGCTGGGCGAGGCCGATGACGAGGGCGTAGCGCAGGAAGTTCCGATCGCGGAGCGGCGCCAGGAAATCGGATGCCGAGAAGCGGGGGCGCGAGCCCCGCTCGGGCTCGGGAATGGGGATATGGAGAAGTATGTCCGCGACGCCGCCGAGGGCGCCGACTCCGAAGATGAGGACATAGGCCCAGGAGCGCGCGGCGTCCGGGAAGAGGTCCAGGAGGACGCTCGCGAGGAAGAACCAGGCGACGGTCACGCCCTGGAAGACCGCCGAGCGCCGGAGGAAGAAGCTGCCTCGCGTGGCCTCGGGGATGAGGTCGGCCATCCAGGACATCCATCCCGAGGACGTCAGGTTCATGGCCGCCCAGGAGAAGAGCATGGCGGCCGAGACGAGGAGGGCGGCGGGGGCCCGTCCCGCCCCCGAGGCGAAGAGGGCGGCCGAGCCGGCGACCGCGAGCCCGGCGAAGCGGTGGACGAGATGCCCGGTCATCCAGAGAGCCTTGCGCCGGGGAAGGAGGGAGTAGGCGATTATCGAGAGCAGCTGCAGTACGCCGCTCGCCTGCATCAGGCCGAGAAGCAGACCGAGAGTCTCGGGAGCGACGCCCAGGTGGTTGAGCATATAGACGTTGAAGATCGGCTGGTTGTTGCAGACCGTGAGGAAGAGGGCGCCGGAGCCTCCCGCGGCGATGGAATAGTTCATCGCTCGCGACAGCCTTCGCGGGCTCACGTGTCCTTCGGTCTCCGCCATCGGAGAGCTGGGCATCCTCCTACCATGGCCGCTAAACGATAGGATGGTCAAGGCGGATGGATTTCTGCTCGGGTTAGTAGTGTATAATCCAGTAGGCAGGTCCTTGGATAGCGAAGTATCCATTTCGGGATTCGTCGCTCGGGGCGAATGAGTGGAGTTTTTATCGATATGGGCAGCCATCGATGATCCATGTCGCCTATCGCGGTCAAAGCCACGGAGGTTTGCGACGTGGAATAGAAAGATCGCCTTGGCACGGTTCTAGCGATATAGGAGGACCGGTCCTAGAGCCGGATAATCCTCGTCAAAGGGAGCAAGTATGAAAAAGACGATCATCGCAGTCCTCGTCGTTCTCATGATCGCGCTCGTCGCCATGCCGAGTTTCTCGCAGCAGTCCAAGCTGCGGGTGCTCTTCATGCCCGGCGTCTCCGATCCCTTCTATTATACTATGGAGAAGGGCGTCCGGGCCGCCGCCACCAAGGCCGGCGTCGATCTCGTCGTCGCCGAATACCCCAAGTCCTGGGGACCTGACGCCCAGGTACCGATACTTCAGGCCACGATCGCCCGCGGCAAGTTCGACCTCCTCCTCATCGCCCCGACCTCCGTCGACGCTCTCAAGGCTCCTTTGAAGGCCATCTACGACAGCGGCACCGAGATCATCACGGTCGACACCTTCATCGGGGACGGCGACTACAGCAAAGCCGATACCGACTACGGCTTCCCCCTCTCGTACATCGGATCCGACAACCAGCTCGGCGGGAAGCAGATGGCCGAGCAGCTCGCCAAGCTCGTCGGCCAGAAGGGCAAGGTCTTCTGCGAGGCCACCAATCCCGACGCCTCCTCGGTCGTGGACCGGGTCAAGGGCTTCACCGCGGGCGTGGCCGAGTTCCCCAACATGAAGCTCGTCGACGTGGAGTGGGACATGGACGTGCAGCAGAAGGCGCAGGACCAGACGCTCGCCGCCCTCCAGAAGGACAAGGACATCATCGGCATCTTCGGCACCAACGTCTTCTCCGCCCAGGGCTCCGGGCAGGCCGTCGTGAACGCCGGACTCGCGGGCGCCGTCAAGATCTGCGCCTGGGACGCCACGAAGGATCTCATCGGCATGCTCAAGAAGGGCCAGGTCGACCTCGTCCTCGCCCAAAAGCCCGCCGAGATGGGTTCCCTCTCGGTCGAGTGGGGCGTCAAGTACCTGAAGAACAAGACGGGCGTCAAGGTCCCGAAGAAGGTGATCCCCGGTTTCGAGTTCTTCACCAAGGCCAACGTCGACGACCCGAAGATGCAGCAGTACATCTATCAGTAGGATCCGATAAGCTTCAGCACCCTTTGCTTCACGGGGGATGGGCGGCGAGCCGCCCATCCCCCGTGGTTCGATCACCTGCGGGAGAGCTACCATGATCGTCGAGCAGGCCTCGCGCGGCGGGGCGAAATTCTGGGAGACGGGGGCGGGAAAGTCCTTCGCGTCCAATTGGGCCGCGTATTTCCTCGTACTGATGCTGATCGTCTTCGGCTTCACCGGCGCGAATTTCCTCTCGGTCACCAATTTCCAGAATGTCATCCACCTCCAGACCGTGCCTCTGCTGCTCGCCGCGGCGGAGACCTTCGTCATCATCACCGGCGGCATCGACCTCTCGGTCGGCTTCGTGATGGGCCTGGCCTCTGTGGGGGCCGCGAGCCTCATGCAGATCTTCGTCGCCGCGGCCCTGCCCGTGGGATGGACCATCGGGCTGGCGACGGCGATCGTGCTGATAGCCTCGGTCGTACCCGGATTCGTCAGCGGGATCGTCATCACGAGGTTCAAGGTGCCGCCCTTCATCGCGACCATGGGCATGTGGGGGATCGCGAACGGCGTCGCGCTCAAGATCAGCCAAGGCTTCCCGATGGCCGGCCTGCCCGACAAACTGACCAGCATCGGGAACGGCTATCTGCTGTACGTGCTGCCCGGGCAGTTCGTTTCCGCCTTCGCGAAGCCTGATTACTTCCCCGACTCGCGCATACGCGAGCTCTGGCGCCTCGTCCCCTTCTCGCTTCCCTTCATCATCGTCGCGATCTCCGTGTTGTCCTTCGCGCTGAAGAGGGGTCGCTTCGGCCGCCATACCTACGCGATCGGGGGGAACGTCGACGCCGCGATCCGCTCCGGCATCTCGGTGGATCGCCACCTCGTCAAGGTCTACGTCCTCTCGTCCTTCCTGGCCGGCCTGGGGGGCGTCTTCAACGTCTTCCAGACGGGCATCGGCAACTACACGACCTTCAACGCCCAATACGAGTTCTTCGCCGTGGCCGCCGTCGTCATCGGCGGGGCGAGCCTCATGGGCGGGAAGGGCCGCATCTGGAGCTCGGCGATAGGGGTGCTCGTGCTGGCCTTCCTCGAGAACGGGCTCTCCATTTCCGGTGTCCAGCCCTTCTACCGCTACATCGCCGTCGGCGTCCTCCTCGTGCTCGCGGTCGTCATCGACAAGCTCTTCCCGGATATCAGGTAGGGGGCGTCATGCGCAGCTCCAAGTCTTCGACCGCCAAAGCCCTGACCTCGGCCCTCAGCGGCCGCTGGGTGCCCGTCTTCATCCTCCTCGAGATCGTCTATTTCTGCTTCAGGTCGGAGGGCTTCGCCAATCCGAACTCGCTGCAGATCCTCCTCTTCTACGGCGTGCAAGTCTTCCTCGTCGCGACCGCGGAGCTCTTCGTCATCATCACCGGGGGCATAGACCTGTCGGTGGGATACGTGCTCGGCTTCGCCACGGTCATCTCGATCAAGCTCGTCGCCAAGATGATGGCCATCGGCATCTCGCCTCCCGCCGCCCTCCTCCTGGCCACGATCGCGACCTTGGCGATCGGCGTCGTTCCCGGCCTCGTGAACGGCGCGCTCGTCGCCTACCTGAAGGTGCCGCCCTTCATCGCGACCTTCTCCATGCTGGGCGTATGCCACGGCATCTCCGAGTTGATCATCAACGGAGTTTCCGCCGTCGGCCTGCCCAAGCTAGCCTCGGACATCGGGCTCGGCTACATATTCTACATCGTGCCCGGCTCCCGAAGCTCCTTCTTCGTCAAGCCCGAAGTCCCCCGGGGGACGGCCGTCCTCCAGATCCTCCCGAATATCGTGATCATCACCTTCGTCGTCGTCGCGCTCTTCGCCTTCGTGCTCGCGCGCACGAAATTCGGCCGCCACGTCTACGCCCTGGGGGGCAACATGGACGCCGCGATCAGGTCGGGAATCCCCGTCAAGAGGCGGATCCTGGGAGTGTACGCCATCTCCTCCTTCCTCGCCTCCCTCGCGGGCATCGTCTACGCCTTCATGTACGTATCGGGCAAGGCGGACGCGGGCGCGGGCCTCCTGCTCGACGCGATCGCCGCCGTCGTCATCGGAGGCGCCTCGATGTTCGGCGGGTCCGGCACGGTGTGGCGCACCATGCTCGGCGCCCTCGTCATCGCGGTGCTGGATCTCGGCCTGAGGATGTCGGGCATCCCGACTTTCGATGAATTCATACTCGTCGGCGTGATATTGATCTTCGCCGTGGTGATGGACCGCTACATGCAGGAGGCTTCGTGATGGACTACATACTCGAGGCGAGGAACGTGACCAAGCGCTTCGGCGGGCTCACCGCGGTGGACCGGGTCAGCATCGGGCTGCGCGCTGGCGAGGCCTTCGCCCTGCTCGGCGACAACGGGGCGGGCAAGTCCACTCTCATCAAGATCATCTCCGGCGTGCACAAGCCAGACGAGGGCGAGATCTTCATCAACGGCAAGCGCGCGCGCATCGAGGCCCCGATGGACGCCCTGGCGGCCGGTATCGAGACCATCTACCAGGACCTCGCGCTCGCGGAGAATCTCGACGTCGGCGCGAACATCTTCCTCGGGCGCGAGCGCATGAAGCGCAGGTTCGGCGCGCTCAGGGTCCTCGACGATCCGTCGATGGCCGAGGAGTCCCAAAAGGTCCTCGACCGGCTCGACATCAAGATACCCTCGCTCAAGAAGATGATCCGGACGCTCTCCGGCGGGCAGAGACAGGCGGTCGCGATCTCGCGCTCCATCTATTGGGACGCGAAGGTGCTCATCATGGACGAACCGACCGCCGCCCTCGGCGTGGCGGAGCAGCGCAAGGTGCTCGACCTCGTCCGGACCCTCAAAGATCAGGGAATCGGCATCATCCTCATAAGCCATCAGATGTACGACATCTTCGAGGTGGCCGACAGGCTCGCGGTGATGCGCCGCGGCGTCAAGGTGGGAGAGCGGATCGTCAAGGAGACGAGCCCCGACGAGGTCGTGAGCCTGATGATGGGAACGGAGGAAGTCCGGAAGGATCGCTGAGCGAGGGAGCGCGTTTCCGGCTATAATCGGACCAAGGTATGAAGCTCTTCCAGCGCACTCTATGGTCCTTCGTCGGCGTCATCTCGCTGCAGGCGGTCCTGATAGGAGCCGCCCTCTCCTCCATATTCGGATCCATGCAGGGTGAAGACGCGTCCCGCGAGCTTTCCGCCGAGGCGGCAAACGCCTACGAATCCTTCAATGCCTGGAAGCTGGCCTTCTGGAAGGACATCAACGAGATCGCGGAGGACCCGGCCCTGCGCCGCGCGGTGGGACGCGCGGCGGGGTCGACGGTCCGGGACCGGGTCGCGCTCGGCGAGCTGGCGCGCCATCTCGCGACCTCCGCGGCGTCCGCGGCGGCGATCCGCGACGACTCCACGGGCGAGTGCCGGTACATCGAGATCGGTCCCGACGACGCGGTGCTCCCCGAGGCTTCCTCGTTTTCCGTCAAGAAGGAGCATCCCTACGTGGAAATCCTCTCCTCGATGGGCGGACTTTGGTTCCTCGCGACGGTCCGCGTGGAGCGCCCCTCGTCCTCCGAGGGCAAGAGCCTCGACGTCTTCCTGCTGAGGAGGATCGACGGCGAGCTCCTGGGGAAGCTCTCCTACGATCCCATGGTCGCCCTCGCGGTCGCCGTGCCGCGAGTCGGATCGGTGATCTCGGGGATGTACTCGGGGACCCCGGTCTCGGCGCGGGTGGAGCGCCGGGAGATGGCCTTCGTCGAGGGAATCGCCGACGGAGCGAGCGGGGGCAGGGCCTACCTGACCTATCCTGAGATGAACTGGCGGGGGGGCTCCTACTCGGCCGTGGTCCAGCAGACGGGATCCGTGGACCTTCCCGGCGGCGAGAGGCCGGTCATCCTCGCGGCCGCGCTCTCTCTCGCGGGCTATGCCGCCCGGGCGGCGAGGCTCCAGCGCTCCGTCCTGTCCGTGACCCTGGCCGTCGTCGCCTTCACCATCGTGATCGCGCTCCTCCTGTCTCGCAGCATCGTTTCGCCCATCCGCCGGCTGTCCACCGCCATGCGTCGCATCGAGGGCGGCGACTACCGCGCCGAAGTGCGGGGGCCGGGCTCGGGCGAACTGGGCGAGCTCCTCTTCGGCTTCAACGGCATGGCCAGGAAGCTGGCCGCCGACAAGCTCGAGCTCGAGCGGTACATCGCGGAGATCGTCGGACTCAAGGAGAGGGGGGACGGGATAATCGAGTCCATTCGCGAGGGGCTCGCGGTCATCGACCCCGACGGCCGGGTCGAGAGCGCGAACAGCTCCTTCCGCTGCCTCTTCGGGCCGGCGGCGGCGGTTCCGGGCGCCAGCATCGCCGACATCGACCGCGGGCCCTTCGACGATTCCGTCGTCGAGGCGGCCCGTGAGGCTCTGCGGGACAACGCGAGCCGCGGAGATATCGTGCGGCGGGCCCCGGACGGCCGTAGCTTCGAGATCAAGCTCTATCCCCTGGTGGCGGCCCCCCGCCCCGAGGCGGCGAGGTGCATCGTGGTCGTCGAGGACGTGAGCGATCGCCTGGCCTACGAAGAGCGGGCGATCCACGCGGAGAAGCTCGCCAGCATGGGAATGCTCTCGGCCGGCATCGCGCACGAGATCAACAATCCCCTCTCCTCCATCCTGGCCAATGTCGGGAACGCGATCAGCGAGTCGAGGGACCCGGAGGCCGTGGCCTCGCTCCGCGTCGTCGAGAGCGAGACGCTCCGCATCGCCCGGATAGTCCGGCAGCTCCTCGATTTCTCCGCGCCGGGACCCTCGTCGGCGTCCTCGGACCGGGACAGCCTGCGCTGCGACGCCAATGCGGTCGCGAGGGAGCTCGTCCGGCTCGTCGGATATCCCTTCAAGGGCGGTGGGCGCATCGAGTTCCTCGAGCTCCTCGAGCCCGACTGCCCGGAGGCCGCGATCGCCGAGGACGAATTGAAGCAGGTCCTCCTCAATCTCCTCAAGAACGCCCTGTTCGCCGTGGGCGAGGCCGGCTGCATCTGGGTGGAGACGCGCTCGGCCGCGGGTCGCGTCGAGGTCGCCGTCGCGGACGACGGTCCCGGCATCCCCGATTCCATGCTGGGCAGGATCTTCGATCCCTTCTTCACGACGAAGGCCGGGGACGGAGGGGCAGGGCTCGGCCTCTCGGTGGCCTACGGGATAGTCGCGCAGAGGGGCGGGTCCATCCGCGCGGCCAACGAGGCCAATGGGGGGGCCCTCTTCGTCGTGGACCTGCCCGCGGCGGGCGACGGGAGGAAGCGATGAGCTCGAGCGAAAAGTCGATCCTGATAGTCGACGACGAAGAAGGCATCCGCAGCGCCCTGGCGAAATTCTTCCGCCGCGAGGGATACGACGTGCAGGCGGCGGCCACCGCCGAAGAGGCGATAGCGATCGCGGAGACCTCCTATTTCGCGGCCGCGATACTCGACGTGAGGCTCGGCGGCAGGGACCGGGGAGCGGAGCTCCTGTCGGAGCTCCGCTCCCGCGATCCGGACCTCTCGGCGGTCATGGTGACCGGCTACGGCAGCGTGGAGTCGGCGGTGCTGGCGATGAAGAACGGCGCTTCCGACTACATACTCAAGCCGGTAGACAACGCCCGCCTCCTCGAGACGGTCCAGCGCAGCATCGAGCTGGCCCACCTCCGCCGCGACAACGCCTATCTCCGCCGCGAGCTCATCGCCAAGGTGTACTCCCACGACATCGTCACCCGCGACGCGAGGTACATCTCCCTCATGGAGCTCGCGGACAGGGTCAAGGACAGCGAGGCGACGGTCCTGCTGTCGGGCGAGAGCGGCACGGGCAAGGAAGTCATGGCCCGCTACATCCATTTCACGGGCAGTCGCCGCGATAAGCCCTTCGTGGGCATCAACTGCGCAGCCCTCTCGGAGACCCTCCTTCTCTCGGAGCTCTTCGGCCACGAGAAGGGCTCCTTCACCGGGGCGGTGGAGCGGCGCATCGGCAAGTTCGAGCTCGCGCATCGGGGCACCCTCTTCCTCGACGAGATAGGCGACATGTCGCCGCAGGTGCAGTCCAAATTCCTCCGCGTGCTCGAGGACTCGAGCTTCGAGAGGGTGGGAGGAGCGAAGCGCATCGACGTGGACATCCGAGTCATCGCGGCGACCAACAAGGACCTTCCCGAGCTGATCCGCCGGGGGGAATTCAGGAGCGATCTGTACTACAGGATCAACATAGTCAACCTGAGGCTCCCGCCGCTTCGCGAGCGCCGCGGCGACATCCCCCTCCTCGTGGACTACTTTATCGCGAAGTACGCCGCCAAGTACAACCGCCCGGTGACCGGGGCCTCGCCCGAGGTGGTGGAGCTCTGGTCGGGCCACGACTGGCCCGGCAATGTCCGCGAGCTCCAGAACGCGGTCAACCAGGCCGTCCTCCTCTGTCGGGGGAAGGTCATTGACCTCGCGACCCTTGCCATAGCCCAGGGCCAGATCGGAGCCCAGGCCCCCGACCGTCCGTCCGAGAGCGCGGACAGGGCCGACGCGGAGCTTTCGGAGTTCACCACGCTCAAGTCCCTGCGCGACGAGGTGACCGCCCGCTACGAGCGGCGGCTCATCGCGGCCGCCCTCGAACGCAACGGGTGGAACAAGTCCAGGACAGCCGAGGAGCTGGAGGTCACGCGAAAGACCCTGGCCGACAAGATGGCTCAGTACGGGCTCGGCCCCGGCGGGATATAGCCCGAGGGGAATCGGCGCGGCCGCATCAGACCGCGCCGCGCGAGATCCGGTCGATCGAATCGAGCTCGGCGCGCGACAGCGCGATCTTCATCGCGCCCGCGGCATCGGCGACCTGGGCGGGCTTCGACGCCCCGGGGATCGCCACGACCGCGTCGCCCCAAAAGCTGACGAGCCAATTCAGCGCGATCTGGCTCGGGCGGGCGCCGTGGGTCGCGGCGACCTTCTTGAGCTCGGCGATGAGAGGGGCGGTCCTCTCGATGGTCTTGGGCTTGATCGAGCTCGACATCCGCCTCAGGCTCCGAACTCCGGAGACTGCATCAGGATCGTCGTGGAAGCGGCCCGACAAGAGGCCTTGGGCCAGGGGCGAATAGGCGATGAGGGTGACGCCGAGGCGATTCGCCGCCTCGAGGACGCCGTTCCGCTCTATCGAGCGATCGAGGAGGCTGATCCGAACTTGGTTCGAGGCCAGGGCCATGCCCCGCTTCGCGAGAGACGAGTGGGCCTTCTCCATGTCGGCCGCGTTGAAGTTGCTCACTCCTACCGCCCGGATCTTGCCCGCCTCGACCAGATCGCCCATCGCGTCCATCTCCCTCTCCACGCTCGACAGACCGACGGGCATGTGGATCTGATAGAGGTCGATGGGGTAGGGCGAGAGACAGGCTATCCGCTCGCCGATCGTGGCGGGGATGCTGCGGGCCGTCCTGAAGAAGGGCCACCACTTAGTGGCTACTCTCACCGAGCCCGGCGCGACTCCGAGGGTCCCCAGGGCCGAGGCGAGGCTCCGCTCCGAGTTGCCTCCCCCGTAGATCTCCGCGGTGTCGAACCAGTCGATCCCACCGTCGAGGGCGGCCTTGACGACGGCCTTCGTCGCGTCCTCGTCCAAGCTCTTCCAGAAGCCGCCGGCGAGTCCCTTTCCCTTCGAGAATTGCCAGGTCCCCAAGCCGATGGGTGTGATTTCGATGCCGCTTTCCCCGAGTCTTCTTTTGTCCATGTCTTCAATATCTCGATGCGCGGTCGCAAAAACAAGCCTCGTCGCCGCCGGACGCTCAGCGGTCGCCGCTCGGCGGGAAGTTGAAAGGCCGGTAGGGAGCCGGCGCGGATTCGAGCTCGGACTTCGGTACCCAAGCCGTGGCTCGTCGACCTGGCAGGAAGAGCTCGAGCCAATCGCCCGACTCGTCGACGGGCATCAGCGACTTCCCCGGCTCCAGGGCCCAAAGCCTGTCGGAGTTCTCCGAGGGTCCCCGGCGCCCGTAGACGGAGTCGTCCTTCGCGGCTACCCAGGGGTACACGGCCGGCCTGAAGTCGTCGCCGCGGTCCCTGTCCTCGGCGGCCAGGTATGTCCTAAGGCCGCGCAGGACCAACCCGGCCCAATAGTCCGGATCGGCGGCCAGGGCGCGCCCCTCCTCGGCATTCGTGATGAATCCGAGCTCGAGCACGACCGCGGGCGTGAAGGGGCTGATAGCATGGATGAATCGGCGATAGCTGAAGGCGAAATAACCGCGCATGCCTATGGTTATTCCCCCACCGTCCTCGACGCGGTCCTTATCCGACGCGAAGCTCTCCGATATGGACCGGGCGAGGAGCCTGCTCGCCTTGCTTGCCCTCCAGGGCGGGGCGACCTTCCAACCTCGCTTGGCGGGGGAGTCGCTCCAGTCGGCGTGGATCGCGATGAAGGCGTCGGCGCGAAGACCGGGCGGGACGGTGGAGGGAAGGAGGAGGGGCTTCCAGCCCTCGGTCTCGACCATCTTCGCGAGCGAATCCGACACGGCCCTGTTGATGTCGACTTCCCGCAGTTTTCCGTAAGATGCTCCGGTGCTGCTCCTGAGCTTGGCGAGCTCGTCGGGCAGCTCGGAGGTCCGCCAGTGGCCGGCTTGGATGGCTATGATCGGCGGACCCGACAAGGGCGGTATCGGAGCCTCTTCCGGAACCGGATTCTGGGTCGCCGACCCTTCTTCCACGGGTGAAATCCGCGAGACGAAGAGCACGGCGACCAGGGCGGACGCGATGAGGATGGCCGAAGCCGCGAGCGAAGCGGCGATTCTCGGCTTGTGCCCACGCTTGGTCTTTCTCGAGATCTCCATTCGAGTGAATTTCCCGATTTGTCCGCGGAAAAGCAAGAATGGGGGTCGAGAGGCCGAGCGGGCTAGACCTGGGCGCGGAAATCCACAACGCAGGCTTCCTCGAGATTCGGGTCGAGATAGTCGCGGCAAAAAGCCTGGTGGTCGGGATGGGGAAGGTATGCGTCGCGCCCCGCTTCATCGCGAAAGGTGACGATGAAGCAATGGGTGTAACCGTGGTCGAGCTTCTCCGGGCTCGAATTGCGCCCCCACTCGAAGCCCGCGACGAAGGGAAGCTTGGCGGCCAGCTGGCCGAAGGCATTTTCGATCCTGCGCAGAGTCTCCTCGCCGGTGCCTTCGCGGAATCTGAACATGACGACGTGCCGGTAGGGTCTCTCATTCTCGTCCATCGGGAACTCCTCGAGCTTGCTTAAGCTTCTGCCCGGATGATATCCTCGCAGACCGGTATCGTAAACGGCCATTTCCCGGAGGAATCATGGACAACTTCGATTTCAGGAACCCGACCAAGATCGTCTTCGGGCGCGGGACGGAGGCGCGGGTAGGAGCCGAGACCGCCGCCTACTCGAAGAAGGTGCTCCTGCATTACGGCGGCGGCAGCATCAAGGCTTCGGGCCTCTACGGTCGAGTGACCGCCTCGCTCGAGGCCTCCGGCGTCGAGTGGGTCGACTTGGGCGGCGTCAAGCCGAATCCGCGCCTCGGCCTCGTCCGCGAGGGAATCCGCCTCTGCAAGGAAAAGGGACTCGGGATGGTGCTGGCCGTGGGCGGAGGCAGCGTCATCGATTCGTCCAAGGCCATCGCGATGGGCGCCGTGATCGACGGGGACGTCTGGGACTTCTACCTGGGCAAGGGGGAGCCGAAGGCCGCCCTGCCGGTTGGCACCGTGCTGACTATCCCCGCGGCGGGCAGCGAGTCGAGCACGGGGACGGTCATCACCAACGAGGTCGGCCTTCTCAAGCGCGCGGTCAACTCCGAGCTCATCTATCCGCGCTTCTCCATCCTGAATCCCGAGCTCACCTTCACCCTGCCCCGCTTCCAGATCGCCTGCGGCGCCTCCGACATCATGGCCCACCTCATGGAACGCTATTTCACGACGGTCGAGCACGTCGACTTCACGGACCGCCTCCTCGAGGCGACCATGAAGACCATCGCCCTCAAGGCCCCCGCGGTCCTGGACGACCCCAGGGACTACGATGCGTGGTCGGAGTTCATGTGGGCGGGAACCGTCGCGCACAACAACCTCCTCAATACCGGCCGCGTCGGGGACTGGGCCTCGCACGACATCGAGCACGAGATCAGCGGCATCTACGACGTCGCGCACGGAGCGGGCCTGGCCGTCGTGTTCCCGGCCTGGATGAAGCATACGCTGAGCCGGGATCTCTCCCGCTTCGCCCAGTGGGCCGCGCGGGTCTGGAACGTCGACATGGATTTCCGGAACCCCGAGGCGACGGCGCGGGAAGGGATCCGGCGGCTCGAGTCCTTCTACCGCTCGATGGGACTCGCCACGAGGCTGGCCGACCTAAAGGTCGGTCCCGACCAAAGGGTCGGTCCCGACCAAAGGGTCGGGGACGATCGCCTCGACGAGATGGCCTCCAAGTGCACAGATGCCGGCACGAGGACCGTGGGCAACTTCGTGAAGCTGGACCGCGCGGCGGTGCGCAAGGTGCTCGAGCTCGCGCGCTAGGACCGGTCGGGCGGGTCTCCCGGCGGCCCGTCCGCCCTGTCGGTGGACTATTGCCCTAGGACGCCCTCGGAGGCATACTCTGTGCATGCCGAACGAGACTACAAGGGACGGGCTGCTTTCCGGGATCCTCGCGGCCGCGATCTTCCTCGTCTTCCTCCTGATAGTCGACGCGGGGATAGGGCCATCCCTCCTCGTGGCCGCCGTCTCCTACGCGGTGGGCTTTTTCTTCCTCTTCAAGGTGAAGAAACCGGAGGTGCTCGCGGGCGAATCGACCCTCAAGGCGGCCCTTCAGGAGGGGGGGCGGAAGCTCGCGGAGATCCAAGGCCTCGAGAAGCGGATACGGAAAAGCTCGATGACCGCGCAGATACGGGACATCGAGGGCATAATCTCCAAAGTCCTCGCCAAGATAGAGCACGACCCCGCCAGATTGAAGCAGGCGCATCAATTCCTCACCTACTACCTCGACTCCACCATCAATATCCTAAACAAATACGTCGAGCTCAGCGCGCAGAATGTCGAGGACGAAGACATCCGAAAGTCCCTGGCGAAGGTCGAGACGATGCTCCAGACCATCCGCGACGCCTTCGAGAAACAGCTGGGGAGGCTCCTCTCGGACGACGCGATGGATCTCGACGCCGAGCTCGCCACCCTCGAGCAGACCATCAAGATGGAAGGCCTGGGGAAGGATTAGATTTCTGATCCGAGCGAAGCTCGGGAAGGAGTTACACGTGGGGGATACGGCAGAGACGAAGGCCGTGGCGGTGGTGGACGTTACGGCGCTGGTGCCCGCCGACCTGGCCAAGGCCAAGGAGATGGCGAAGGGGATTTCCGTCGAGGATTCCCAATCGATCGTTCAATACGGCATCAGCGCCCAGAGCAAGATCTCGGGCTTCGCGGACACCATGCTCAACCAGATCCGGACGAAGGACGCGGGCGAAGTCGGCGCGGCCCTCAGCGACCTGGTGTTCAAGATCAAGGAAGTGGACGTCGGCGGCCTCGCATCCGAGCATAAAGGCCTCTTCGCCAACCTCGTGAACGCGGCCGAGCGCTTCATGGCGCGCTACTCCAAACTCGAGACCCAGATCGACAAGATCGTCGACGACCTGAACGACTCGAAGATGACCCTCCTCAAGGACATCACGATGCTCGATCAGCTCTACCAGAAGAACGTCGACTACCTCCACGAGCTCGACCTCTTCCTGGCCGCCGGTCAAATCAAGCTCGACGAGCTGCGCGCAGGCGCGCTTCCCGAGCTCCAGGCGAAGGCGAAGGCCTCGGGCGATCCGATGGACGCCCAGAAGCTGAACGATTTCGGCTCCTTCCTCACCCGTCTGGAGAAGAAGCTCTACGACCTCAAGCTCTCGCGGATGATAGCCATCCAGACCGCGCCCCAGGTCAGGCTCATCCAGAACAACGACCAGACCCTGGTGGAGAAGATACAGAGCTCCATCATGACGACCATCCCCCTGTGGAAGAGCCAGATAGTCATCGCGATCAGTCTTTTCCGGCAGAAGAAGGCCCTCGGAGTGCAGAAGGCGGTCACCGACGCGACGAACGACCTCCTGACGAGGAACTCCGAGCTCCTCAAGACGGGGAGCATAGAGGTCGCCAAGGAGAGCGAGAGGGGCATCGTGGAGATCGAGACCCTAAAGAAGACCAACGACGACCTGATCTCCACCTTGGAGGAGACCCTAAGGATCCAGGCGGAGGGAAGGGAAAAGCGGGCGCAGGCAGAGAAGGACCTCGCGGCGATCGAATCGGACCTGAAGGCGAAGCTGACCGCCGCCCGCGGCTGACCGGGGCGCGCGGATGAAACGGGCTTGGATCGGCATCCTCATCCTCGCGGTCGTCGTAGGGGCCGGGATCGGCTACAAGACATTTCTCGCCAAAGGCGGGGGGCAGGGAGGCTCGACCGGCTCCGGCGAGCCGGCCTTCGCCAAGGTCGAGCCGCTCACGATTCCCGCGATTGGGGGCTACCAGCTCTCCACCGTGGATCTCGGCGATGGCCCGGTGCCCCTGCTCCAGATTCCCCTCGATACCTGGGGAGGCTACGCCGCCCTCTTCGCCGCGAACGGCGGACTCAAGCCCAGCAAAGACTCCCTCTTCTACAAGAAGGGCAAGTTCGCCGTGGAGTTGGTCCGCGAGGAAGACGCCACCGCCCAGCTCAAGGGCTACGCCGCCGGAAGATGGCCCCTCATCTGGGCTTCCATGGACAGTCTGCCCGTCCTCTACGACGCCCTCCGCGCGGATAAGCGGGTCGCGCCCAAGGTCCTGGGGCTCTTCGACTGGTCGACGGGCGGCGACGGAATCCTCGTGAGGAACACGATACGGAATCCCCAGGATCTCAAGGACAAGATCGTCCTCACCTCGAGCAACACGCCCTACAGCTTCTTCCTCCTCTGGTACTTGGCCCAGAACGGCCTGTCCGGCAAGGATGTGAAAGTCCTCTGGGTGGACGACGGCGACAAGGCGCTCAAGCTCTTCAAGGGCGACGGGCGGATCGCCGCCTGGGTCTCGTGGACGCCCTTCATAAAGGACGTCGTCGATTCCAAGTCGCCGAGCTACGTGCCGGATACGAGGCTCCTCATCTCCTCGAGGGACGCCAACCAGCTGATCGCCGATGTCTACATCGTCAGGAGCGACCTCCTGCAGGACAAGCCCGCCATGATGCAGGCCTTCGCGGAGTCAATGATGGAAGCTTCCGAGTCGATCGGGAGCCCGACCTTCGCCGACATGGCCGCGTTCTACAAGCTAGGCTCTCCCGGCGAGGCCAAGACCATGCTGGACGACGTGCACGTCGCGAACTTCCCGGAGAACAAGATGTTCTTCGACGAGGCCAACTCCATCGGAGCCTACAAGATCTTCCTTCTCTCCCAGGAGTACTACAAACAGCTGGGGGCCCTCGCCGCCGACGCGAGCTACGACACCGAGCGCGTCCTCGCCCCGAGAGTCCTCTTGGCGATCGATAAGAAAGGCGCCTTCGCCGGCCAGAAGAACGCCATGGCGGATTCCTTCAACAAGAAGGCCGCTTTCGATATCGGCGACCTCGAGAATCAGCGGGTGGTCCTGACCAACAGCGTCCAACTCTACTTCGACGCCCAGAAGCTGGACTTCGATCCCGCCTCGGACTCGAAGGACATCCGGCAGAACATGGTCCTCCTGGGGCAGGTGGCCGAGCAGACGAAGTTCCTCGCCACGACCGTAGTCCAGCTCGTCGGCTACCTCGACACTGCCAAGGTCGCCGACTTCAAGGCCCAGGGCAACCAGGCCTTCATCGAGGCCAGCGCCCAGGCCAAGCTCATATCGAAGAAGCGCGCCGAGTTCGTGAAATCGGTCCTCGTCGACCGTTTCCACATCGATCCGACCAGGATCGTCGCCGAGGGCAAGGGCTGGGACAATCCCATCGACGACAAGGATCCCTCGAAGAACCGCCGCGTCGAAGTCAAGTTCATCTCCTTCGAGTGAGGCCCCCGCCAAGCTCGAGGGGAACCAGGGTCGCGATCGAGCGCAGGCTCTCAGCCCGGGCCGGACGAACCGAGGAGGGCCAGGGCCTCTTCGCGCCTCGGCATGGCGCTCTGCGCCCCCTCGCGCGTGGTCGACAGCGCCCCGACGGCGTTCGCGAAGCGGACCGAATCCACGATGTCCCTGCCCTCCGCGAGGGCCAGGGCGAGGCCCGCGTTGAACGAGTCGCCGGCGGCGACCGTGTCCACGACCCGGACCGAGAACCCGGGCACGCGGACGAAGCCCGCCCCATCGATCAGAAAGGCGCCCCGGGCGCCGGCTTTGATCACGACGGTCGCCGTTCCGCGCTCCAGGAAGACCGCGGCCGCTCGGGCGATCCCGCTTTCGTCGCGGGTATCCTCGCCGGTCAGGAGGCGCGCTTCGGTCTCGTTGGGGGTGATGATCGATACGAGGGGATAGAGCTCGGGCGGCAGCTCGCGCGCCGGAGCAGGGTCAAGGATGACGCGCACCCCTGCCACTGTCGCGATGCGCGCAGCCGCGACGACGGACTCCATGGGAATCTCGAGTTGGAGGAGGAGGCAGTCGCTGCCCGCGATGATGTCGCGCATCTCCTCGACATAGTCCGGGGAGACGGTCGCATTGGCTCCGGCCACGACGACGATATGGTTCTCCCCGGAAGCCGTGACCTCGATGCTCGCGGTGCCCGTGGACAGCCCCCGCCGCCTCGCCACCCCGCGCGTGCCGATGCCCAGGCCCGCGAATACTTCCTCGTATCGCTGCCCTAGCACCTCGTCGCCGACCGCCCCGACCATCTCGACGCTCGCGCCCAGAATGGCCAAGGCTACCGCCTGATTGGCCCCCTTGCCCCCCGTGTAGATGTTGAAGGACTCGCCGAGCAGGGTCTCCCCTGGAAGGAGGAAGCGCTCCATTCGCGTGACCATATCCATATTGATGCTGCCGACGACGCAGAACCGGCTCATATCGCGGAGCCTCCTTTCTTCGCCTCTTGGGGACTCGCGCTCCCCCGTATCACGAGCTCGCCGCCCACCAGGATCTTCTCCGATTCCTTGCCCGGATCCGCCAGGCGGAGCGCTAGGAGCTGCATGGCGCATTGCCCGATCCTGCGCTTGGATACCTTGACCGAGCACAGCGGTGGCGACATGTAGGCATTCGAGGGCAGATCGTCGAAGCCGATGATGGAGACGTCCTTCGGGATCGAGAAACCGGCTTCCTGGAGCGCGGAGGCGCAACCGTAGGCCACTATGTCGTTGACGCAGAACAGGGCCGTGGGGAGGTCCCGCCTGACGAGGAGGATCCGCTCCATATCGAGCTTTCCCTTGTCCGTCGAATCGATGGCGAAGAGATCCTGGTCGGAGTCGAAGGGCAGGCCTAAGCGTTCCATGCTCTCGAAGAAGCTCCGCTCGCGAAGCCGGAAGTTCCGCGTCGGGACGCTCCCTGTCACGATCCCGATGCGGCGATGGCCGCTCTCCTTGAAGTACTCCACTACGGCGAAGACGGATGACTCGTTGTCCATGTCGACGAAATCCATCCCGAGCCGGCTGTGGAAGGTGTCTATAAATACCAGCGGCACGGGGGAGCTCCTGAGGGCCTCGATGTCCGCTTCGTCCAACTCGGTGCCGAGCACGATCGCCCCGGCGACGGAGCCTTCCTCGAGGGAGGCCAGGATCTCGGCGGGATCGAACTTCTCGTAGGAGCGAGTCTCCAGGGCGCAGAACTGGAGACTCGCCTCTCTTTCCATGCCGTCCATGTAGTCGGCGATGAATACGCGATGGTTAGGGTTGACGATGTGGCCGTGCTTCCTGATGCGGAGAAAGCGAACGGTCGCGTTCCCTGCTCCGGACGCCGGATGCCGCAGCCGATATTCCAGGTCGGCCGCCGCCTCGAAGACCTTGTCGCGCGTCTCGGCCTTGATGCCGGGGCGCATGTTGAGAACAAGGGACACTGTAGCCGGGGAGACGCCCGCCCTATCAGCGATCTGTTTGATGGTCGCTGCCATGATTGCGGTAAAGCCTATGCTTCACCAGATAGATTGTCAACCATGATCATTAAAACTCAAAGCAGATTTCAAAATTTTTTTAATTGATATTTTTTTCTTGGCAATAACCAACTAATGATATATTGTAATGATATATAGGAATAGTAAGAATTTTCCAGTTGGTTCTGCGATGCCGCTTTATTAAAACCGGAATACTATTTAAATGATCTACGAGAAATAGGTTGGCATTTTCGCTTAAGGTTTAAAGAATTAATAAAATTCCAGTGGAGGCAGTATTAAATGCGGTCCTCTGTTCAACAGCGGCATAAGCTCCATCGTCTCGCGGATGGGTCATCGCGAGGAGCTCCCGGGCTATTTCGTGGCGGCGCGCGCTATGGCTCGGGCGATGCCCTCATAGCCGGTGCAGCGACAGAGGTTCGAGGCCATCCAATCGCGGGTTTCCTCGAGGCTCGGGGAGGGATGGGCCTCGAGGAGGGCGTGGGCGTTGAGCATCATGCCGGGAGTGCAGAACCCGCACTGGTAGCCGTTCTCCTCCTGGAAAGCCTCGCGCAGGTTCTCGTCCCTGAGACCTTCGATGGTGAGGATATCCGCGCCCTCGACTTCGGCGGCGAGCACCATGCAGGACTTGACCGGCTTGGCGTCTACGAGGACGGTGCAGACTCCGCAGTCGCCGTTCTCGCAGCCGAGCTTGACGCCGGTGAGGCCCAGGGACTCGCGCAGGACGCGGAGCAGGGTATCCTGGGGCCGCGCCGCCAGGACCCGCTCTTCGCCGTTGACCCGGAGCCTGAGTTCGTAGAGTCCCTTCCGTTCCGTCATTTCAAAGCCTCCGCCGCCCGCGCGAGGCCGAGTCCGAGGAGCTCGGCGCGATAGTGTCCCGAGGCGCGCGCATCGGTCCGGGGCTCTGGGAAGTCCCGGGCCCGCGGCGGCGCCCCTTCGGTCTCGAGCCAGGCCGGGGCGTCGAGATAGCCCGAGAGCGCTACCGCGAACCGTCCGGACCGCGCCATCGCGCAGAGGGCCAGGATGGGATAGTCGATCTCGGCTCCCGAGGTCGCGCGGTCGCGGTAAAAGGGAAGGTCGGCCGCCTCGGCATCCACCGAGAGCCCCAGGAGGAACTCGCCCGGACCCAGGAGGAGGCGCTTGGCGTGGAGTTCCCTCAGCGGCGCCTCCCTGCGGGCGACTCCGCCGGCAGGCGAGGGCCCGGCCAGGTGGGCGGTACCGTTCGCGGCGAGGAAGGGCAGGAGGGCCTCGCGGTAGGGCAAGCGCCCCGCGACGTTGCCGCCGAGCGTTATCCTGTTCCGGACGCTGTGGTCCGCGATCTTCGCCGCGGTCGCTGAGAGGAGGGGGAAGGAACCGTCCTCGACGATCTCGTTGAGGAAGAGCCCCGCTCCGAAATACAAGGCTTCTCCTTCGGCGACCCTCCGCGAGTCTCGGGCGCGGCACTCGGGGAGCCGCTTCACGTCGATGAGGGCGCTGGCGCCGTAGGTCCCGTTCCGCGACCCGGTGACGATCTCGGTGCCTCCCGAATAGTAGGCGGAAGCCTCGGGGTTGGAGAGCCATGCGGCCACCGCCTCGTCGACGGTCTCGGGTCGGCGATACACGATATCGAAGGGGATCAAGCCGGGCCCCCCCGCGCCGCGCGCATCGAGCGCCAGAGGCTCTCGGGCGTGATGGGCAGACTGTCGACGGGCGCGGAGGCCGCGCGCTCGAGGGCCTGGGCCAGGGCCCCGGGCATGCCGAGGATGCCCTGCTCGCCGAGGCCGCGCGCCCCGAGGGGGCCGTCGCCCTGGGGAGTCTCGAGGAAGTCCACGATGTATTCCGGCTCCTCCCCGTAGCGGAGGAGCTTGTAGTCGCGGAGGCTCCCGTTGAGCACGTTCTGCCCGCTTCCGAAGACGAAGGACTCCCGGGTCGCGAAGCCGATCCCCATAGCCATCGCTCCCACCGCCTGACCCCGGGCGAGCGCGGGATTCACCACCTTCCCGACGTCCATGCAGCAGGCGCTCCGCAGCACCCGGAAGCGGCCGGTGGATTCCTCCAGCTCGACCTCGACCCCCTCGGCGCCCAGGGTCCACTCCAGGCCCGGTCTTCCCCTGCCCGTCTCCGGGTCGAGGTCCGAGAGCCCGCGGGCTATATAGGAGCCGCGCCCGATGACCGGGCCGCCTATCGCGTTCCCTCCCGGGTAGACATAGCCGAGGACGAGCGCTTCGAGAGCGAGGGATATCTCGGGGTCGTCGCGGATGAAGACGCGGCCTCCGGCCACTTCGAGATCCTCCTCCGGGCAGCGGAGAGGCCCGGCGGCGATGCGCCTGAGCTGGGACTTCGCGTCGTCGATCGCGGCGAGGAGAGCCCGTCCGGCCATGAAGAGGGATCGCGAGGCCGCGGTGGTCCAGTCGTGGGGGGCGCGGTCGGTGTAGACCTCTCCCGCGACGTGGATCTTGGCGAGGTCGATGCCGAAGGCGTCCGCCGCGATCTGCGCGAGACCAGAGAGGGCGCCCTGGCCGAGCTCGACGATCCCCGTGAGGACATTGAGGCTGGCGTCCTCGTTGAAGGACACGATGGCGCCCGCGTCCGTGAAGGTCGGGATGGCGGGCGCCTTCCAGAAGCAGGAGACCCCCTTCGCGCGGCGCCTGCCCCCGATAGCGTCCGTCCGATCCGCGCCGTCCCAGCCGAGCCGCGAGGCCACGGTGCGGATGCAGCGAGGCAGGTCTCCCGTGCTCGAATCGAGACGGGAGCCCGAGGGCGTGGTGTCGCCCGGCAGCACCGCGTTCTTGAGCCTGAGCGCGACGGGATCCATCCCGAGCTTGGCGGCGAGGAGGTCCATCGCGCGCTCGATGCAGAAGGCCATCTCGATGTGGCCGAAGCCCCTGAAGGCGGTCGCGAAAGGGTGATTCGTGTAGACGCAGAGCGAGTCGGACTTTACGTTCGGAATTCGATAAGGTCCGGTGCAGGCGTAGCCCGCGGCGCGGGAGACGTTGACGGCGTAGTCCGCGTACCCCCCCGAGTCGAAAAGGAACTCGATGTCCGCCGCGAGGAGGGTCCCGTCGCGCCTCGCGCCGAGGCTCACCCGAGCCTCTATCCCCGGTCTCCCGGGCGAGCCGAGCATATCGGCCTCGCGGGTGTTGGCCAGCCGCACCGGCCGGCCGCCGAGGGCGCGCGAGAGGAGATAGGCGAGAGGCTCGAGCTGGATGCCGGCCTTCCCGCCGAAGCCCCCGCCCACTGCGGGGGCGGTCACGGTGATCATGCCCTGGGGAATGCCGAAGCCGATGGCCAGGAGGTTGCGCACTCCGAAGGGGGATTGGGTCGAGGACCTGATGAGGACTCTGCCGTCGGCGAGGATCTCCGCCTGCGCCGAGCGCGGCTCCATCGCGCAATGGTCGCCGGGGGGGAAGGAGAACTCCCCCGCGATGCGGACTTCCGCCGCGGCCATGGCACCTTCGGCGTCGCCCTTGCGGATCTTCGTCCGGTTCGCGACATTGCTGCCCGGCTCGGGAAGGATGGCGGGGATCCGCCGGTAGGAGCCGAGCTCGGGGTGGAGGAGGGGAGCCCCCGGAGCGAGAGCCTCGCGGGGAGTGCCGATGGCGGGGAGGGGGCGGTATTCGACGCGGACGAGCCGAAGCGCCCGGAGGGCCGAAGCCTCGTCGTCCGCTACGACGGCGACGACGGGCTCGCCGTGATAGCGGACTCGGCCGCGCGCGAGGGGAGGCTTGTCGCCCAGGTAGAGGCCGATGAGCGCGTCCCAGTCCTCGCCGGTGAAGACGCCGCGCACGCCGCTCGAGCCGCGGGCGGCATCGGCCTCCACGCGGACGATCTCGGCGTGGGCGTGCGGACTCGAGAGTACGGCGGCGTGGAGGAGGCCGGGAGCGCGGCGGTCGTCCGCGTAGCTCGTCCTTCCCGTCGTCTTGTCGGGACCATCCCTCCGGCGGGCCGAGCTGCCGACGGCTGGCGAACCGCGTTCCATGCGCGAAGTGTAGCGCCGCTTCCCGCTCGGGGCAAGAAGGACTTCTTCATTTGAGCCGCTTCTGGAACCGCATCGTCGCCGAGACGAGGGCGACGAGCCCGATGGCCCCCATCGCCGCGGCCTCCTTCCACAGGAATCGGAAATCCGTCCCCTTCAGGAATACCTCGCGCAGGATCAGGATGAAGTACCGGAGCGGGTTGAGGTAGGTCAGGTACCGGACTCCGGCGGGCATGTTCTCGATGGGGACGAAGAACCCGGAGAGGAGCATCGCGAAGATCATGAAGAACCAGGCGATGAACATGGCCTGCTGCTGGGTCCGGGCCAGGGTCGACACGAAGATGCCCAGGCCCAGGGTCGAGAAGCAGAATACGAGGGTCAGGAAATACAGGAGGAGGAGGCTGCCCTTCATCCATATCCCGAACACCAGGCCCGCGGCGAGGAGGCCGATCGTGAGCTGGGCGAAGCCGAGGATGGTGAAGGGGATTATCTTGCCGATGATGAGCTGCAGTCCCTTGAGCGGCGTGACCATGATCTGCTCGAGCGTCCCGATCTCCTTCTCGCGCACGATGTTGATCGCGGTGAGGAAGGTCGTGACGATCACGAGGAGGATGCCGACCAGGCCCGGCACGAAATTGAGCTTCGAGTCGAGGTTGGCGTTGTACCACATCCGCGGCACCATGGTGATCGCCCCCGCGCCCCGCTCGGGAGAAGGCGGCGCCATCGACTGCGCCCAGCGCCCCTGCACCTGGGCGAGCATGGCCGTCGCGTAGCCCAGGGACACCCCCGCCGAGTTTCCGTCGACGCCGTCGACGAGGACCTGCACTTCCGGCGTCCGCAGGTCCTTGAGGTCCCGCTCGAAGTGGGGCGGAATCGCCAGGACCATCCGCGCCCTGCCGGAGTCGAGCATCGCGGTCGCCTGCGCTTCCGAGGCCGCCGTCCCCAGGAAGTCGAAGGAGGCCGTCGCCGAGGCCGCCCGGACGATCTCGCGGCTCATCGGGCTGTGGTCGTCGTCCACGATGGTCACGGGTACGTTCTTGACTTCGGTGGTCAGGGCCGAGCCCATCACGAGGAGCTGTACGAAGGGCGCGACGAAGATGAGTGCGAAGTAGGCCCGCGTCCTCCGTATCTGGCGGAACTCCTTCTGCACGACGAAGAGGATCCTGCGCATCCTGGGCTACTCCAGCCGCGCCCGGAAGGACCGGACGCTCGCGGCGATGAGGAGGATGTCCATGCCGACGAGGATCCCCGCCGGCCGGTAGAGATCGAGGACGGTGCTTCCCTTGAGGACGATGCCGCGGATGATCTGGAGGAAATAGGTCGCCGGTATCGCGGCGCTGACCCACTGGAACACCTTTGGCATGCTCGACACGGGGAAGATGAAGCCGCTCATCATGATGATGGGCAGGATGGTGAGCGTCACCGCGGCCAGCATGGCCACCGCCTGGGTCCTGGCGATCGTCGAGACGAGGATGCCGAGGCTGATGCCCGATACCGTGTAGATAAGCATCATCGCCAGCACGAGGAGGAGCGAGCCCTTGATCGGCACGCGGAACCAGAGGCTTCCCACCGAGAGGATAAGGACCCCGGCCGCGAATCCGATCGCCGTATAGGGCAGGACCTTGCCCAGGATCATCTGCCCCGGCCTGATGGGACTCACCAGGATCTGCTCCATCGTGCCCGACTCCTTTTCCCTCACTATCGCGATGCTTGTGAGAAGAGTGCTGATGAGGATGAGGATGACGGCTATGAGGCCCGGGACGAAGAAGTCGGCGGAGCGCATGTCGGGGTTGTAGAAGACGCGCGGGCTCACCGCGAAGAGGAGCCGGCCGCCCCCGGCGAGCGAGGCGCTCTGGGCGGCCACGACCTGGCCGAAGTAATTGTCGACGAACTCGGCGGCGTTCGGGTCGCTGGCGTCTATGATGAGCTCGACCTCGGCCCCACCCCTGGCAATCAGCCTTATCGCGTAATCGGAGGGTATGACCAGGACGCAGCGCGCCGTCCGGGATTTGAAGAGGTCCTCGATGCCGTCGAGCGCCAGGTTCCGCGCCCGGATCCGGAAGAAGTCCGTCGTGGACAGACGCTGCGCGAGGGCGCGGCTTTCCGGCGTCCGCGACTCGTCGATGATCGCCGTATCGATGCCTTTCATGTCGAGGGTTATCGCGTAGCCGTAGAGGAAGAGCATGAGCAGCGGCATCAGCAGCACCATGACGAGGCTCTGCGGGTCGCGCAGGATGTGGGTGATCTCCTTGCGGAAGATCGACAGGAGGATGCGGTTCATCCCGGCTCCCCCTCGCGCAGCACGTTCATGAAGACTTCCTGCATGGAGGCGGCGCCGTGCAGTTCCTTGAGCCTCCTGGGATTTCCGATCGCCGCGATCCGTCCGCCCTTCATGATGGACACGCGGCCGCAGTACTCGGCCTCGTCCATGTAGTGCGTGGTCACGAACACTGTCTTGCCCCGATCCGCGAGCCGGTAGATCAGCAGCCAAAAATTGCGGCGCGAGGCCGGATCGACTCCGCTCGTCGGCTCGTCGAGGAAGACGATCTCGGGATCGTGGATGAGGGCGGCGCCGAGCGCGACCCGCTGCTTCCAGCCCATGGGCAGGCCGGCGACGAGCTTGTCGGCCAGGGCGCCCAGCTCGAGCGAATCCAGGATTTCCGCGATGCGCGACTTGATGTCCGCCGGCCTGAGGCCGTAGATTCCTCCGTAGAATTCCATGTTCTCGCGGGCCGTGAGGTCCTCGTAGAGGCTGAACTTCTGGCTCATGTAGCCTATGCGAAGCTTGATCTTCTCGTAGTCCCGCATGACGTCGTAACCGGCCACGGTACCGCTCCCCGAGCTGGGCTGGAGCAGTCCGCAGAGCATGCGGATCGTGGTGGTCTTTCCCGCTCCGTTGGCGCCGAGGAAGCCGAAGATCTCGCCCCGCGGGACGCTGAAGGAGATGTGGTCCACGGCGACGAAGTCGCCGAAGCGTCGGGAGAGGTCGCTAACCCGCACGGCGCAACCCTCGCTGTCGGCTTCGCTCATCGTCCTTCACTCCTTCATGAGCCTGAGGAAGAGATCCTCGAGGCCGGGCTCGATGGGGCGCAGGGACTTCAGCGCGACGCCGCGCTCCGTTAGCGCCCTCTCGACCTCGCCTATCCCGACGCTGGCGTCGGGGCCGACGCTGGCGAGCGTGAAATGCACTCCCTCCCCGAAGAGATTGCATTCCCCGCAGAGCGCCGAGGCGAGGAGAACGTCGTAGGCTCGGTGGGGCGATTCCGTCTCGGCCAGGTACAGGTCGTCGCCGAAGCCGGCGCAGAGGGCCGAGGGGACGTCGCTCGCGAGGATCTCTCCCTTGTAGACGAGGGCCACCCGGTCGCAGAGAAGGGCCTCGTCCATGTAGGCCGTGCTCACCAGGATCGTGGTTCCTTCGCTCCTGAGCGAGCCGAGGATGGACCAGAACTCGCCGCGCGAGACGGGGTCCACGCCGAAGGTGGGCTCGTCGAGGACGATAACCTCGGGCGCGTGGACCAGCATGCAAGACAGCGCGAGCTTCTGCTTCATGCCGCCCGAGAGCGCGGCCGCGCGGCGCGCCTTGAAGGGAGCGAGGCCCGAGAAGCCGTAGAGCCTGTCGACCCGCTGCGCGAGTTCGCGGCGCGGCACCGCGAAGAGGTCGCCGAAGAACCTGAGGTTCTCCTCGACCGTGAGGTCCTGGTAGAGGCTGAAGCGCTGGGGCATGTACCCGACGCGGGATCGGACGTAGCCGGGCTCCTCGTCGACGCGCCTTCCCATGAAGCGCAGCTCCCCCGCGTCTATCGAGAGGAGGGAGACCAGGCTCCGCATGATGGTGGTCTTGCCGCCGCCGTCCGGGCCGATCAGGCCGAAGATGCTGCCCTTCGCGACGGCGAAGCTGACGCCGCGGACGGCCTCCACGGAGCCGTAGGACTTCCGCAGCGAGCTGACCACGATGGGATCCATCAGAGCCTCACGTCGACTGGCATCCCGATCTTCAGGACCCCATCGGGGTTGGGGACCCTGATCTTCACGCCGTAGACGAGCGTGGCGCGGGTCTCCTGGGTGAGAATGGTCTTGGGGGTGAACTCGGCCTCGCTCGCCACCCAGCTCACGGTGCCGACCATCGCGTCTTTCACGCCGTCGGCCTTCACCGTCGCTTCGTGGCCGAGCGCGACCGCGCCGAGCTTGTCCGAGGGCACGTAGATCTCGACGGTCAGCTCGGAGAGGTCGGCCGCCTCGAACAGGGGCGTGCCGACCGCGGCCAGCTCGCCTTCGTAATGGAACTTGTCGAGCACCGTGCCGTCGAGCGGCGACACGATCACGGCGTCGCGTATGGCTATGTCCGTGAGGCGCAAGCCCGCGCGCAGTCCTTCCTCCTGGGCCGCGATCACGGCGATGTTGGCCCGGAGCGACGCCAGGTTCTTCTCGCCCACCTGCACCTCGGTCGCTAGTTCGTCGCGCCGCTGCTGCGTGGCCCCGCCCTCGGCGAGCAGCTTCTCGGTCTTGTCGAGCGTGTCGCGAGTGAGGGCGAGCTGGGCCTCGGCCTGCTGGATCTGCGCCTCGGCGGCGCCGCGCCGCGCCTCGAGCTCGTCGACCTGGGCTTCCTGCTGCTGCCGCTGGGCCACGAGGCGATCCGTGTCGATTCGACCGAGGGTCTCGCCCTTGCGCAGCTCGTCGCCTTCCTTGACGGACAGCGATTCGATGACGCCCGAGGCCTGGGCCGAGACGGTGACTGTGTCCACGTCCATCCTTCCGGTATAGGCGAATTGTCCGGCCTTTCCCGCGCAACCGGCCGCGGCGGAGGCAGCGGCCGCCAAAGCGAAGAATTTGAAGCAAGTCTTCATTGCGCTACGCTCCATTTCTCGAGGCTTTCGCCGCTCAGGGCCTCGATCTGGCTCGCTTTGAGCAGCAGCGAGAGCAGTTGGGTCCTGTACTGCAGCTCGGCCTGGGTAAGACCGAGATTCGCATCGTTGAAATCTGTCGTCGAAGCCATGCCCTGCCCGTATTGCGAATCGACGATTCTCATCTTGGTCTTCGCGAGGTCCAGCGAGGCTTTGGCGACGTCGAGCGCCTCGCGAGCGGCGCTCCAATCCCGCAGCGCGCTGTCGTAGCCCAGCTCGATCCGCTCGCGCGCGGTCTTCTCGTCGCTCGCGAGCCTGGCGATGCTGTGATCTACCGCCTGGGCCGCGAGCGCGTCGCCTCCCCAGTCGTAGGACCAGGTGACCGTGGCGCCCGCGACGCCGTAGAGCATCCATTCGTTCTGGACCGGATTGACGCCGGGAAGGCCGTAGTGCAGGGCGCCGCTGAGGGCCAGGGTCGGATAGAGCTTGGAGCGGGCGAGCGTCCTGCTTGTCTCGAGAATCCCCCTTTGGATGAAGAGCGCCTTGATCTGGGAAGTCCCCGCTTCGTCGAGGGAGGGAGGACTGAGGCCGGGCTCCTCCTCCGGCGGAGAAGGCACCGCGATATCCTTGCCGGTCAGGTACTTGAGCTGCTCCAGCGCGTCGGCCAGGGCGGCCTTCGCGGCGATGAGCTTCTGGTCGTAGTCGAGCCGCGCGATGGTGAGCGAGAGCACGTCCACCTTCATCGCCATGCCCTGGCGCTCGAGGGCCTGGGTCTGGTCGATTTGGAGCTGGGCCCGCCGGCTCGCCGAGCCGAGAGTCTCGATCTGGAGCTCGGCCGCCTGCGCCTGTCTGAAGGCGGTGATGGCCCCGAGCGCGACGTCGTTCCGGGCGGAATCGAGCGAGTTGTCCGCGAGGAGGGCCTGGAGACGCTTCTGCTCGATAGTGGCTTCCTGGGCGAAGCCCGTGAAGGGCAGCCATTTGAAGCCCGCGTTCATGTCTATCGTGTTCTGCTGCGAAAGGTTCAGGGTTTGGGGGCGGCCGCCCGGGCCGAGGGGCAGAGTCAGGTCGGCGGTGCCGCTGTCGTACTGATAGCTGCCCCCGAGGCTGAGGCTCGGGAGGACGGCGTACTTCGCCGACCCGGCATCGAGCCGGGAGGCCTGCGCCTCTTGAGCCGCCGACGCGATGGAAGCGTCGTGGGCGAGGGCCAGGCCGATCGTCTCCTTGAGCGATTCGGCGCCGATGCACCGCGCGCCCAGGAGCAGCGCGAGGATCAGCAGCCGGTCAATCGCTCGATCACTTCGCATCGCTCTCCTCCCGCTTCTTGAGGCCGTAGTAGAGCACCTTGAATATTTCCTCTTTACGTTGGGCAACGAAGCTCTCCCGGTCGAGAACCAGCCCCGGCTGAATTTTCGAAACCACGGCTCCGATGATGGGCTCGGCGACGAAGTAGTAGATGCAGGCTCCCAGCACCGTGACGACCGTCTGGAGCGGGTCGACCGGTTCGAGGTTCCCTTCTTCGATTTCCTTCGTGATGAGACGCACCATCTTGTTGGGGAGATCCATCCGTTCCAGCGTGCCGGAGATCACCTCTTTCACTATCTTCCCGCCCTGCGAAAGCTCCTGCATTATGAAGAGCGGCACCCTCGGGCGGGCCGCGATGGAGTCGACGAAGGAATCGATAAAGGCGCGGAGCGCGATGGGGAAGGGGGCGTCCTCCGAGATCGCGGTGTCTATCTGAACGAGGAAGGACGTAAAGACCTGCTGTAGTATCCTAGCGAAGATGTTTTCCTTGGTTCTGAAGTAGTAGTGGAGGAGGGTCTTGTTTATCCCGGCCCTATCGGCTATCTCCTGTGTCCTCGCCCCGCTTAAGCCTTTTTCGATGAATACATCGGATGCGGCATTGAGGATAAGTTCTTCCTTGGTGAGATCATGTGTTTCGTTTTCCATTTCCGTCCTCCTAGCAGGCTGTTGAAAAACTCGAAGCATTTCATCAGCCTGCTTGCCCTCCGGCCGAAGCAACAAAAGAACCAATCAGTCAAACTAAATGATATAACCATTTGGTTAAACTTGTTGGATAAACATATTGCCGACAATAAGGATTGTCAAGGGGAAGTTGAAAGTCCAAGCTGCGGGTTGGGAATGGAATAACTCGGTTTTCCCGTGCTCCGCGCGAGGATCGGGCGCGAAGGCTTTCCCGACCGGGAAAAGCGATGGATATGATGTTACAATGGTATTTCCCATTATTAATCTATTGCAATCTGTTGGCGGTTATGAAGTTGGACGATTCGAACGGCGGCGGGACCGCCCGTAAAAGGTCTCCCGCCCTGCCGTGCCGGGATTTCGGTCTCTTTCTCGAGCTCATGGATTGCGTCGAGGACTTCGTCGTCGTTCTCGATCGCAGGCTCCGCGTGATCGCTGCGAATCGCCGCGCGACGGCCTTCTTGGGCTATTCGGCGAAAGCGCTCGTCTCGAAGCCCCTGTCCAAGCTCATCGAGGCGAGCGAGCGCCGCCGGATGTCGGAGTTCGTGCTGGGGGCGAAGAAGAGGCTGGGCGGAGAAGCGGTCTTTCTCACGCGAGCCTTCGAGAAGGTTCGCCTCTGCTTCAGCCTGAGTCCCATGGCCGAAGCGGGTGGAGAGCCGCAAGGCTACCTCTTGGTGGGTCGACCGGCGAAAGCGGATTCTTCCCGAGCCCCGAGCGCATCCGGAGGTCTGTCGGGTCTGGCGCTCAAGGGCTTTTCGGACCCTCTCTTCATCGTCGACTACCCTTCGCGGACCGTGCGCGACTGCAACGAAGCCGCCCAAAGGGTCCTGGGCTTCTCGCGCGAGGAGCTGGTCGGGCGGCGGCTCTTCGATCGCGCCGGGAGCGACGAGGAGCGCGAGAGGAACGAGGCTCTGATGGCGCGCGCCGACGCGGTGTACGCGACGGCCGGCATATTCCGGGAACGAGTTCTTTTTCCGAGGAAGGACGGCCCCGCTCTGCCCTGCGATTGCCTCGCGATGCCATTTTTCGAGTCCGACGGTTCGTTGGCCACCATCGTCGCGATGCTCATCGACCGCTCCTCCGAGGAAGAGAGGGAGGCGGAGATCGCGAGCCTCGCCGATCGCGCCGACAGCGTCGCCCGCGAGCTCTCCGCCATCGTCGCCGGCTACGCGAGCCGCTGCAAGGCGACGCCTCTCTCCTCGCTCGGCTTCACGGACAGGCAGATCGAGATCGCGCGCCTTGTGGCCTCGGGCGCATCGTCCAAGGACATCGGCTTTCGCCTCGGCATAGCGGAGTCGACGGTGAAGAATCATCTCGCCGTCATGTTTCGCAAGGTCGGGGCCGCGTCGCGGATGAGCTTCATCCGCATCCTTTCCGAGCGGCATATCAAGATCGCATAACGGCCTCCCTAGCGCTTTGGTACTAGGGAGTCCGGCCTAAAGGTGGACTGGCGCGATCGGGGCGAAGCACTAGAGTTCAAACCGCGTCGACTGCGGTGTCCGCCGCTTCGCGTCCGATCTCATTCAAATGGAGGCCCGTTCATGCGATTCAAGATTGGCGGCAAGCTCGCCGTCGCATTCTCGATCGTCGTCGTCCTGAGCGTCGCGATAGGCGCCGTAGGCATCATCGTGATACGGGGTGTCGTCGCGGCCGATACCTATCTGTACGAGAGGGCGACGAGGCCCTTCGCCGATCTGATCGCGATCGCCGAGAACTTCCAGAAGGTCAGGATAAACGTCAGGACCATCGCCATGTCCGCGGACCAGAAGGACTGGGCGCCGGCCGAGGCCGCGATCGCCGACCTCCGCTCCGAGATGGACGCTTCGGCGGTCTCTTTCGGCGCTACCCTCGCCACGGAGAAGGAGAAGGCCCTGTTCGCCGAGTACAAGTCGCAACTGGCCAATTACAGGTCCGTCGCCGACGAGATCCTGCGCCTCGATACGGCGGGCAAGCGCGGCGACGCGCTCGCCCTGATGGACGGCAAGGGCGCCGAAGCGGCCGCCGGGCTCCAGGCCGCAGTGGACGGGATTGTCGCGACGAATGTCGATCTCGCGAAGCGGAGCTCGGAGGGCAACGCGGCGGCCGGCTCGAGGGTCACGCTGATCATGGCTCTCTTGAGCGCCCTATGCGCCGTCGCTTCGACCGTGATCGCCGTCATCCTGTCCAGGTCCATATCGAGGCCCCTCGTCCGCGTCGTCGTATTCACCAAGGCCATCGCCAAAGGCGACCTCACGCTCGTCGTGCACGAGGACATGCTTCGCCGGACCGACGAGATGGGCGAGCTGGCCCACGCCTTCAAGGACATGCAGGAAAGCCTCAAGTCGATCGCCGGCGGGATTCTGTCCGCGTCGGGCCAGGTTTCCTCGGGTAGCATGCAGATCAGCACGACCGCCCAGGCTATGAGCCAGGGCGCGACCGAGCAGGCGGCCAGCACGGAGGAGATATCGAGCTCCATCGAGGAGATGACCGCCACCGTAAAGCAGAACTCCGACAACGCCATGGCCACGGAGGGCATCGCGATCAAGGCGTCGAGGGACGCGGAGGAAGGCGGGCGGGCCGTCGAGCGGTCGGTCGAGGCCATGAACCTGATCGCCGACAAGATCGGCATCATCGAGGAGATCGCGCGACAGACCAACCTCCTCGCCCTGAACGCCGCGATCGAGGCGGCCCGGGCGGGCGAGGCCGGCAAAGGCTTCGCGGTCGTGGCGATCGAAGTGCGCAAACTGGCCGAGCGCTCGCAGGCCGCTTCCGGAGAAATCACCAAGCTCTCGAAGGATACGGTGGCGACCGTGAGCCGCGCCGGCGAAATCATCCGGTCGATCGTGCCCGATATCAAGAAGACCGCCGATCTCGTCCAGGAGATCGCCTCCGCATCGAAGGAGCAGGGCTCGGGGATCGATCAGATAAGCAAGGCGATGATCCAGCTCGATTCCGTGGTTCAGCAGAACGCGAGCGCCAGCGAGGAACTCGCCAGCATGTCGGAAGAGCTTTCGGGCCAATCTGAGCAACTCGCCTCCGCCATAGCCTTTTTCAAGGTGGAGTCGTCGACGAAGGCGCCGTCGACGAAGGCGCCGTCGGCGAAGGCGCCGGGATGCGACCCCGCCAACGTCACGGCGAGGGCGGACGCCGAGCGGAAACGGATCGCCCTTCTCCCTAGACCGAGGGCCATTGCGACGGTGCCCGGTTCCGGGTTCGACGATCCGTCCTTCGAGGAGTTCTGATGCAGTACCTGACCTTCCGCTTGAACGGCGTGGAGTACAGGTCGGGCGCATACCGGCCCTCCATCATCGCGCGAAATCGAGGGAGACCCTCGTCCCGAATGCGCGGTCGATGCGGATCGCGCCGTCCAATTGCTTGGTCAGCGAATTGACGAGCATGAGGCCGAAGCCCGTCGAACGCTCGAAATCCACGGTCTCCGGCATGCCGATGCCGTCGTCCTCGATGGCGACGGAAACGCGGTCCCCCCGCAGAGAGGCCGATACCTTGATCGTCCCTTCGCGCTTGCCGGCGAAGGCATACTTCATGATGTTGGTCAGAAGCTCGTTGACGATGATCGCGAGCGGCTGCAGCCTCCTCGTGTCCAGGAGGAAGTCCTCGATGCGCTCCTCGACGCTGATCGCCTTGTCGTGCGGGAAGTTTTCGAGTACCTGCCGTATCAGGTCGGAGAGGTAGGACTTCATCGAAACCTCTCTGTAGGAGCTCGACCGATAGAGGATATCGTACAGGAGGATCATGCTGTCGAGCCGGCTTTCGGCGTCGTCGAGTGCCGCGATCCCCGTCGGGTCCTTCATCTTCAGCATCTGGAGGTGGATGAGGCTCTTCATGGTTCCCATGTTGTTCTTGACCCTATGGTGGACTTCCTTCAGGATCAGCTCCTTCTCCTCCAGCAGGGACCTGATTTCCTCCTCGCTCTTCTTCCTCGGGTCGATATCCATGAGGAGGCCCGCGAGGCGCGGCGGGACTCCGGCGCTCCCCTCCATCGTCGAGGAGCAGGTCAGGTAGAACCATCGATAGTCGCCGGTCTTGGTAAGGCCCCTGAACTCTATCTCGCAGCTGCCGCTTCGGCCCGAGGCCAGGGTCTCCCTGGCCTCTTCGATGCGGACGAGGTCCTCGGGGTGTACCAGGACGAGGAAGTCCGCGTAGCTCCGGAATCGTCCGGTAGGATAGCCGAACATCCCGACCACTTCCCTGTCGAAGCGGAGATCCCCGGTATCCATATCCAGCTCCCACCATATGATCTTCGCGGCCTTCATGATCGAATCGAGCTTTTCCCCGTATTCGAGGAGCCGGCCTTCCGCGGACTTGCGTTCGGTTACGTCGCGGAACAGCGCGCAGAACATCCGCTCGCCGTTGGGCTCGATAATGAAATAGGACGCGTCCACTGTCCGGATCCTGCCGTCCCCGGCTCGAATCTTTCCTTCTTTGCTCCTCTGCGGATCGGTCTCGCCCCTCAGGCAGTCGGTGATGAACTTCCTCATCGCGCCGAGGAGCTCGGGCGTCCTGAGATTCTCCGGGGTCAGGCCCCACTGCATCTCCCAAAGGGGCTTCCCCAGCGCTTCCTTCCCGTCCACGCCTGTGATCCTGCCGAAGCTCTCGTTCCAGGTGGTGATATTTCCCTTCCCGTCGGTTATCACGATGCCGTCCTTCGACTGCTCGATTATCGCCCGGCTCTTCTCCTCGCTGTCCTTCAGCGCCTCTTCGGCCTTCTTGCGCTCCGTGATGTCGCGATAGGTCAGCAGGATCCCGCGAATATAGGGTTCGTCGAGAAGGTTCGACGCGGTCGCCTCGATGGGCTTGTAGCTCCCGTCCCTGCACCTCAATCTGAGTTCGATCGAGCCGATCCGCCGGGCGCCGTCGACGAGCGAGGAGACGAAGGCCCGGATGCGGTCGAGGTCCTCCGGATGGATCCTCGATCTGGCGGGAGAGCCGACGATCTCCTCCGGCCGCCAGCCGAACCATTTCTCGATGTTCGGCGTCGTATACCGCACTATCCCGTCTCGGCTGAAGACGCTGATGACGTCGGCGATGTTGGAGATCATCGCCCGCTGCCTTTGGTCGCTTTCGGCGATCGTCCTGTTGGCGGTGAACAGCCTCAGGGCCATCTTGATCGAGGTGTCGAGGACTATTATCCCGGAGTTCTTGACCACGTATCCGTAGGACGTGATCTCCTCGGTCCTCTCGACGATTTTGGGATCGACGTGGCTGGAGAGGAAGACGATCGGAATCTCAAGTTTCCTCAGGATCCGTCGAGCCGCTTCCGTTCCATCCATCCCCCTGCCGAGATCTATGTCCATGAGGATGAGATCGAAACGCGGCTCCTCGCCGACGGCCTTCAACGCCTCTTCGCCGGAGTCGGCCACGAGGACCTTGTAGCCCTTGTCCTCGAGCTCCGTTCGCTCGCTCATGGCTATGAGCGGCTCGTCTTCGACGAGGAGTAAGTATTTTCGGCTTTCGCTTCCCATTTTCGGCCTCGTCGTCGGAACCGTAATAAGTATAGACCTCTTAACCCGGAACACAAGGGAAACCGGCCCCGTCCTGAGCGTGCGGAGGATAATGTACGAGGTAAGGATAATCCGTCCTTGCGCGTCGGCCGCCTTTGCGCGACAGTAGCTCCTATGACGAGCCTCCGGCGGACCGCTACGGGCCTCGCCCAGCGCGCGGTCTTCTCCTTCGAGCGCTTCGGCGAGCACGAGCTCGCCAACCACGCGGCGGCAGGGGCCTATGCCTTTCTCCTTTCGGCCATGCCCGCCCTCCTCCTGGCGCTCGGCCTCGCGTCCTCCTTTCTCCGCGCCAAGCCGGGGGCTCTGGCGGAGGCCGAGCGCGCGGCCGCCTCCCTGCTCGGGGCCATGCCCGCGAAGGGGGCCGTCAGGGCCTTTTTCGGCAGGTCGCTCGGGGCCCCCGCTGCCGTCATCGGCATCCTGAGCCTCCTGTACTCGGCTCGCCTGCTGATCGTGACGGTCCAGCGCGGCATACGGGCCGTCTGGGCGACCGCGGGGAAGGGCGCTCTGATCCGCGACAGCCTGATGGGCTTCGCCATCGAGCTCGTGGCCCTGCTCGCCGTCGTGGCGATGCTCGCCGCCTCCGAGGCGACGCGCTTCCTGTCGATGGTCCCCGGGTCCGGCGCCGGGCTCTTCCTGAGCGACGCGACGCGCTTCGCGGCCCGCGCGACTCCTCCGGCAGTGCTGCTGGCCTTCGTCTACCTGAACTACCGTCTCGTGCCGCCCGAGCGGCCGGGGCGCGCGATCGCCTTCGCGGCGACCCTCCTCTGCGTCCTCGCGACGCTCGCCTTCTCGAGCGCCATCGGCCTCTTCATGAACAAGGCCAGGTACGATCTCCTCTACGGCATCTTCGGGAACCTCATCGTCCTCCTGGCGAACGTGTACTTTTTCTTCTGTCTCTTTTTCGGCGTGGCCGAGCTCGTCTACGTCCATGAGCACTTCGATTCCCTCCTCTTCGCGCGCTTCCAACGCACCCTGCGGTCGCCGGCGCCCTCGCGGATCGAGCGGAATCTCTTCAGGGAGCCTCGGCGGCTCTTCGATCTGTACGGCAGGGCTTTCGCGGCCGGCGAGCGGCTCTTCTCAGCCGGGGAGGGAGGCCGCGAGGCCTACTTTGTGCATAGGGGCGCCATCGGCATATACGCGGCCTCCTCGGAAGGCGGGCAGAGACTCGCTACCATCGGGCCGGGGGAGATATTCGGGGAGATGGCCCTCATCCAGGGTGAGGCCCGCAGCGCGACCGCCCGCTCGGAGATCGAGAGTCTCGTCCTCGTCATCCCGCCGGAGATCTTCGAGCTCTACCTGAAGACCGACGGCGGGGCCTCGCGCAGGCTCGCGGAGCTCCTGTCCGAGAGGCTGCGGAAGGCGAACGAGCGAGCCTCTCAAGAATCCGCGAATTGACGCAAAGGAGGCGGCTCATGGTTTCCAAAGATGCGATGGCGCCGCACCGGCTCGCGCCGAGGCTATTGGCATGAAGCTCCTGTTCCTGCGCCACGGCATCGCCGAGGAAGGCCCCGAATGGCTGGGCAAGGACTACGATCGGCCTCTTGCGGCCGAAGGCCGACAGCTCATCGAGCGCGAGGCCTCCGGTATAGCGTCCCTGGACCTCGGCCTCGAGGCCATCATCTCGAGTCCCCTCCCGCGCGCTATCGAGACGGCCCGGATCGTGGCGCGCGAACTGGGCATGCTCGCGGAGCTGCGAAGCGAGGAGAGGCTCGGGCCGGGCTTCGACGCCCGCCGGCTCGCTGCCTTCCTCGGCGATCTGCTCTCGGCGAAAACCGTGATGCTCGTCGGCCATGAGCCGGGAATCAGCCGGACCATCGCGGACCTGATCGGAGGCGGCCGCCTGCGCTGCAAGAAAGGCAGCCTCGCCTGCGTCAGGCTGGAGGATTCAGAGCCCCTGCGCGGGGACCTGGAATGGCTCCTGCCGCCGGGCTTTCTCGCCCGCTGACCCGAACGCGCTCGAGGCGCTTCGCGGCGAGAGTTCGAGCCAAGGAGAGACCGATGCAAGACAAGACCATCGTCAGAATCTCGGGCCTGAGCGGGGTCGTAGGCTTCGCAGTATTCCTGGCCGCTCTCCCCCTCTATTTCGTGGGCATGGTACCGGGGGTCGGTTTGGAGGACCCGGCCCGGTTCAGCGACGCCGTCGCCAAGACCCAGGTCTTTCAGATACTCCGCAGCTCGATCGCCGACCCCCTCATCATGATCTGCCTGATCGTCTTCCTGGCGGGCTTTCGGCATATCGTCCGCCAGAAAAGGCAGGACATGGAGTGGATGGCCAGCCTGGCCTTCGGAGTCGGTCTTCTCCTGGTGGCCATCGAGCTCGTGGGCGACGGTCTCCAGGCCGGCGCCGCGCTGGACACGACGGGGAGGGCGGACCCTTCCGTCGTGAGAGGACTCATGGAGGCAAGCTTCCCATTGTACGGCGCGATCGGTCTGATAATATCCTCTCTCCTCCTGGCTTCGGCCGGGACCGCCGTCCTGGCCACGAAGGCGCTCCATCGATGGACTGCCTGGACAGCCTTCGGCGCCGCCGCCCTCTGCCTGGCGGTCGCTCCCTCGATACTGGGCGGGACCGACCTCACCGGATTCTATACTGCTTCGGGCTATGCCCCCTTCCTCGGCCAGGCCGCCCTCCTCGTCTGGTTCTTTGCCGCAAGCATATCCATGCTGGCGAAACGAGGCTGAGACCGCGCGCGAATCGGCGAATCGCGCGTCAGAATTTCCTCCCGAAGGGCCGGGGGGCGCGCATGCGTACGAGGAGGAGGAGGGGAACGACGACGTAGGCCGTGTTGTAGGCGAGGAACTTCGGGACATTCTGGCATCGCCACTGGGGCTCTCCGAAAAACTCGACGCCGAAGACCAGTACCCCGGTGATGGCCGCGATCATCGTCGCGTATATTACGGCGGGCAGCTGGATCCAGTCCCGAGCCCGTAGGAGCGCATAGACGAGCACGAGGTAGAAGGGCCCGTAAAGGAAGGCCGACAGGCCCGTGACCAATCGCATCCAGGTCGGCGGGTGAAGGAAGAGGGGATCGCAGCCGTAGGCGTACCAATAGTTCGCCCTACCGAGAAAGGTCGGCGCGTCGGCCGCCATCGCGATCCCCAGAGTCGGTATCGCGTCCGCGATCGCGGAGGTCACCGCGAAGAGCGAAAACGCGACGATGAATAGTACATCCCAAGGCCGTTGGCCCAGGGGCAAGGCCTTCTTCGATTCCGCGCTACCATCACCGATTGTTTGGCCAGCCAAGGCATTCCTCCGACCGCAGTATCGCCGGGAGCGGCTTCGTCGACAAGCACGTTCCTGCGCCTGTCTTCGCTGTCGGTTCATGGGCGAACCTAGTGCTTTGCCGATTGACTTTACTGAGCGATGTTTATACGTTGATCATCGTTCAATTATCCTGGGACTCGAGAAAAAGGAGAAGCGATGAAGACGATCGTGGTCTTCAAGTCGACCTCGGGCTTCACCGAGAGATACGCCGCTTGGATAGCGGAAGAATTGGGCGCCGATCTTCTGTGCGCGGAGAAGGCGGACGGAGCGATACTCGCGGGCTACGATCTCGTGATCTTCGGCGGATGTCTGCACGCCGTGGGGATATCCGGCATCGGGCTGATCAAGAGGAACCTCGATGCCCTGGGCGCTAGGCCGATCCTGGTCTTCGGCGTCGGAGCCTCGCCTTGGAAAGAAGGGATCATCGGGGAGCTGGAAGAGCGGAATTTCACCCAGGACGAGCGTTCGAAGATAAAGCTGTTCTACCTTCGGGGGGGCTTCGATTTCGAGAAGCTCGGACCGCTGCTCAAGCTGATGATGATCTTCTTCAGAATCGGATTGGGGCTGAAGAGGGAGAGGACAATCGAAGAAGAGGGAATGCTCGCGGCCTACCAGCGTCCCGTGGACTTTAGCAGGCGAGAGAGCATAGCCGAACTAGTGGATTACGCGGAAACTCACTGTCGCGGCGGATCGCGCCGTCTCGGTTGATAGTGTCTTCGATATCCTGTATTTTCAATCGCGATGAAACCAGGCTCGATCGCTCTCTTTTCGCTGGCCCTCGGGGGCCTCTGCATCGGCACGACCGAATTCGCGGCCATGGGGCTCCTGCCCCTCATCGCTTCCGGTCTTGGCGTGTCGATCTCGACCGCCGGCCATATCATAAGCGCCTACGCCTTGGGCGTGGTGGTCGGGGCTCCCCTGCTCACCGTGCTCGCTGCCCGCTGGGACCGCAAGTTCCTGTTGATAGTCCTCATGGGCTTCTATACCCTCAGCAACGTCCTCTCGGCCTTCGCGCCGAGCCTCGGCGCCCTGGTCCTCGGAAGGTTCCTGGCCGGACTGCCTCACGGCGCCTTCTTCGGCGTCGGAGCGGTCATGGGAGCCCACGTCGCGGGTCCGGGGAAGCGGGGCAGGGCCGTGTCCATGATGATGGCGGGCTTGACCATAGCCAACATAGTCGGCGTGCCTTTGATCACCTGGGCCGGTCTGGCCCTCGGTTGGAGGCTCTCGTACATCGGGGTGGGCGCGCTCGGCCTGGTGTCGGCCGTCGCCGTGGCGAGGTGGATACCCCGGCTTCCGGTCCACGGAGGAGCCTCCGTATCCCGGGAAATCGCGGCCCTCGCCAATGGGCCCCTCTGGCTGGTCTTCGCCTCGGGAGCCGTGGGTTTCGGAGGAATGTTCGCCGTCTACTCCTATGTGTCGCCCCTGCTCACGGCGACAGCCGGCCTGCCCCTGAAGGCTGTGCCCCTCGTCCTGGCCCTCTTCGGCGTCGGCATGACTATCGGAGCCCTGGTCGGCGGCCGCGTCTCGGACCGGTCGGTGGTCGGAGCCGCTCTCCTCGGCTTCGCGCTCACCGCAATCGTCCTGCTCTGGCTCGGCCTGACCGCGGATAGGGCCTGGGAGGCCGTGCTCGGCATCTTCGCCCTCGGCGTGGTGACCCAGATCCTCGCGATAGCTCTTCAAAGCCGGCTCATGGACCTTTCGCCTTCTGCCCCTTCGCTCGGAGCCGCGCTCTGCCACTCGGGGCTGAATATCGGCAACGGCGCTGGAGCCTGGCTGGGCGGGCTCGTACTCGCCGCCGGGGCGGGCAACCAGGCCCCTGCCTGGGTCGGCATAGGCCTCACCGTGGCCGGAGCCCTTCTCTTTCTCTTGACCCTCGGGCGCGCCCGTCGAGCCGCGGCGATCCCTTGAGCGGCGAAGGATCCCGGCCGCGCCGCGGGATGGAATCGTAGCGCGATGACGATCAAGGGGGTCAGCTACGACGTCGGCCGCGTGATGGGAGGGAACTGGCGCCCCGATTTCGAGCCGCGGATCGTGCGCCGCGAGCTCTCGATCATAAAGAGCGACCTGCACTGCAACGCCGTCCGGATCTGCGGCCTCGATCTCGGTCGCCTCGCGACGGCCGCCAGGCTCGCCGCGGAGCTCGGACTCGAGGTGTGGCTTTCGCCCGAGATGTGGGACAGGAGCCCGCGGCGGACCCTCGAGTACATCGCCCGGGCTGCGGCGGCGGCCGAGGAGCTGCGCCGGGAAGGTCGGGGGCGGCTCGTCTTCCTCGTCGGCTCGGAGCTGACCCTCTTCATGCGCGGCATCGTCCCCGGCGGCAACGTCGCGGAGAGGATGGGCAAGGGACGGCGCTTCCTCGAGGAAGGCAGACACAACGCGCCGCTCAACGCCTTCCTGGCCGAGGCGGCCTCGGTAGCGCGCCGGAGCTTCCGAGGCGAACTCTCCTATGCCTCGCTCGTCTGGGAAGCGGTCGACTGGAATCTCTTCGACCTGGTCGGGGTCGACCACTACTGGCAGGCTAGGATCGAGGATAGATACGTCGAGCTTCTCGAGCCCGCCTTCGGGTACGGCAAGCCGGTCCTGATAAGCGAGTTCGGCTTCCGTAGCTACAGGGGAGCCGAGGGCTCCGCCGAAGGCATAGCCGGAGACCTCGTCGACTACTCGCCGCGACCGGGCCTGATCGTCTCCTACCTGGCCAACGCTATCCGCTCGGCCCTCCTCGGGGGCCAGGCGCCTCCCCCGCGGATGAGACTGAAGGAGGGCGATTACCCGCGAGACGAGGCTTCCCAGGCGCGCCTTCTCGCGCGGCAGCTGCGCCTGCTCGATGCTTCGGGGGTCGAGGGCGGCTTCGTCATGACCTTCGTCTCGCCCACGGCCCCTTTCAGCGATGACCCCCGGAAGGATTTGGACAGGAACAGCTACAGTCTGGTGAAGACTCTGCCGGGCGGCCGCGGCAGGACCTACCCCGACATGGCCTGGGAGCCCAAGGAATCGTTCGGGGCCGTGGCCGATTTTTACGGCGAGAGGCTCGGCTCTTGAGCGGATTTCTTCAGTAGATTGAAGCGGGGCCGCATGATGACACAATACAGCGCGACGGTCGAGTGGAGTCGCCGGGACAGCGTCTTCACCGACAACCGATACAGCCGAGCGCACCTGTGGCGCTTCGACGGCGGGCTGACGGTGCCCGCGTCCAGTTCCCCACAGGCGGTGCGGGTACCCTTCTCCGATCCGGGCGCCGTCGATCCTGAGGAGGCTCTGATAGCCAGCGTCTCGAGCTGCCACATGCTCTGGTTCCTGAGCCTCGCGGCGAAGGCGGGCCTCAAGGTCGAGAGCTACGTCGATACGGCCGTCGGCCGCGCGGCCTGGAACGAGGCAGGCAAGGAGTGGCTCGAGCGCGTGGAATTGAGGCCGGCTGTGGCCTTCTGCGGCGATCGCGAACCCGGGGATCGCGAGATCCTCGACCTGCACAGGGCGGCGCACGAGGAATGCTTCATCGCCAACTCGATACGCGCGCAGGTCCTGGTCGAGGGGAGCTGGAGCTACAGCGCTTACTAGGGGATTAAAATTGCCCCGCAGGTCGTCTACCATGTCGGGGGCCGAAGGAGGCTCCTGATATGGCGACTGCCGGTTCACGGGCGAAAGGCTATACCGTCGCCGTGATCGCGGCGGTCTTCCTCTCCACTACCGCGATTTTCATCCGCCACCTCACTCTGAGCTACTCGATCCCGGCCCTCGTCCTGGCCTTCTGGCGGGACGCCTTCGTCGTCGTCGCCCTCGTCCCCGTCTTCGCCCTGGTTAAGCCGGGCCTGCTCAGGGCGCCCGCGCGGCTGCTCCCCTATCTTGCGATTTACGGCCTCGTCCTCGCCCTCTTCAACGCGCTGTGGACGCTCTCGGTGGCGCAGAACGGCGCAGCGGTCGCCACCGTCCTCGTCTATTCGTCGGGGGCCTTCACCGCTATCCTGGGCAGGCTCTTCCTCAAGGAGAGGCTGGGCCGGGCCAAGCTCACCGCCGTGGCCATGAGCCTCTGCGGCTGCGCACTAGTGGCGGGAGTCCTCGACCTGGGCTCGTGGCGGGGCGACCTGGCCGGCCTGCTCACCGGCGTCTTCGCGGGCCTATCCTACGCGCTCTACAGCCTCTTCGGGAGATCGGCCGCCGATCGCGGGCTCGATCCCTGGACTTCGCTGCTCTATACCTTCGCCTTCGCCGCCCTATTCCTGTTCGCGGTAAACTGCGTTCCGGGAGCTCCGCTCCCCGGCTCCTCGAGGAGCCTGCGAGATCTGGCCTGGCTCGGCGCCTTGTGGAAGGGCTGGCTCGTCCTCTTCCTCCTCGCGGCCCTGCCCACGGTGGGCGGCTTCGGTCTCTACAACGTGAGTCTCTCGATCCTGCCTTCGAGCGTCGCGAGCCTCGTAGTCTCGCTCGAGCCGGTGTTCACCGCCGTCTCGGCCTACATCCTCCTCGGCGAGGTGCTCACCGGGGCGCAGCTCGCGGGCGCGGCCTCGATTCTCGGCGGCGTCCTCGTCCTGCGGCTCTTCGAAGGTAGAGCCAGGCCGAAGCTGTATAGATAGAGCTTGACGTCTTTATTATAACAACGTTATGATAACTGTAGTCAGGAGCTTCTAGTGTCCAAACCAGCCAATCCGGACCTCGCTCGCAAAATCCTCGACATCACGCTGGAGGAACTAAGCGCCAAAGCTCCGGACAAGATAAACATGCGCGATATCGCCGAGCGGGCCTCCGTGAGTCCGACGGCGATCTATTACTATTTTGCCTCGAAGGAAGCGCTCTTCGAGCGCATCAAGTTCGATGCGATGGACGAGCTCGATAGCCGCTTGAGCGCCTCGACCCTGTCAGAGGCCGGGCCGAGAGAGCGTCTGGCCGCGTTCATGCGCGCATATGCCGCCTGGTGCCTCGAGCGGCCTCACGTCGCCAAGCTCCTTCTGGAGGATCTTCCGCCCAAGGAGCCCTTGAGCGACGAAGCGATGCGAAAGTACTACGCCAGCTTCTTCCGGGCGCGCGACCTCGTCGAGGAGGCGATCGCCGCGGGCTCGCTCGGCGGCAGGGACGCTCTCCTCGACGTCTCCATCGCCCAGGCTGCGATCTGGGGCATCGTGTCGCAGTTCAGGTCCAAGCGCGTTCACCCCCGTTTCTGGAATTCGATCGAACCGCTCATAGATCGCTTTATCCGGATCTATCTCGGCGACGAAGGAGATCGGCAATGAACAAATCCGGCCGGCGTCTTGCCTCCTCTTTCGCGCTCGGCGCGATCTCGCTCGTCATCGCCTCGTGCGCAGGTCAACAGCCGCCCTCCCGAACTACCGGCGTCCGAGACGGGCATTTCACGCTCCATCTCGTTCCTGGGCCGGCATACGAATTCACCTCCAGTTGGTTCATCTTCCCGGTGAAGATCTATCCTCAGGTCGCGTGCTGGATCGAGACGCCGCAAGGGAGCTACATCGATACCATCTACGCGACCGCGAAGAGCGCGCGAAAGACCTGGCGGGCGGCGCCGCCGGAAGGAAGACCCGAGGCCCTCCCGGTGTGGTCTCATCTCTCGAAAGCGCAAAACGGCGCAGTAGACGGCATATCGGGCGCCACCCCCTCCGGAATCACCGCGCGCGATTCGGCCCTCGCCGCCGTCCTGCCGAGAGGAACCTACGTCGTCAAACTTGAGGTCAACCGAAGCTACGATTACAACGAGAGCTATACCCGAGCGAATTCGGGCGTGAACGGCCAGCCTTCGCTGATCTACGAGTGCGCGATCGTCGTCGGAGAAGGGCCGTCCAAAGGGGTATTCGAGCCCGTCGGAAAGGGTTCGATCGACGGCTCGGACGGAGAGATCAGGCCGGGGCTGAAGGGCATCACGACCGCCCTGCAGCTCCTGGATAGCGCCGAAATAAGCTATGACGAAGGCGCGTCGAAATGAGGAAGCCTATCCTATGGCTCGCGCTCTCCATCGCCGTGTCGTCGCATGCAGTCGCCGAGCCGGTCATACAGGGACTCTATCTGGACCAGAACCTCGGGGCGACCTACAATCCCCTCGGCCTCCAGCTCGGCACCAAGCTCCTCTATCGAATGCCGCTCATCCGCGAGAAGGGTATCCTCTGGGAGCCTACGAAAATCGATTTCGGCATCGCGAATGCCCTCTCGCCCGCCTACGATTTCCTCGGCGCCTTCCTCGATGTCGAGCCGATCGCGATCTTCGACGTGGCTTTCACGGCTCAGTTCGCCGGGTATTACAGCGGGCTCGGATACGGCTTTCACGATCTTGCGGGATACGGCGCGGCCTTCGATCAGCAAACGCTCGCCTCGCTCGGCTCCAAGAATACGACCGGCTATATCCTCTCCGCGGCGCCGACGCTCAAGTTCGCCCTCGGGTCTTTCGCCTTCTCGAATACGCTGCACTTCAACTATTTCAATGTCGATGGCGGCGGCTATTTCTACGAGACCTACGCCAATTGCGTCCTCGCGAAGAGCGACATCGAGATCTATAACGACGCCTACGCGCTGCTGTCGATCGGCGCCGGCCTCATGGCAGGACTGAACGATTCGATCCTCGTCGTGCCCGCTTCGGGCTACCGATCCCAGGCCCTCCAAGCCGTCGGAATTCTGAGTAAGGCCGCATCGGGCCGGCTTTCCATTTACGCCGTCCTGACTGCCGGCCTATACCTCGAGGATCGCTACTATCAATACCAGCCGCGCGTCGCCGGTCTGGCGGGATTCACGAGTAGGCTGTAGAAGCCCTCCGGTCGCTCCGAGATCGACGCGCTCGAGGCCGCGCGACGGTTATGCAGTATAGATCCCGGCCCTCGTCGAAAGGCCGGCCGTCCCAGCCCGCGAAGCGCGCCTGTTCCGGCAGTCCCGCCTCCTGGAGAAGCGATCCGACTCGCCTTGGCGAGAGGGGCAGGAGGAGAGTCTCCGAGCTCCGCGCCTCCCCGCCGCGTAGCATCTCGACGACGAATCTCAAGGTCCCTGGACTTTCGGAAGGCGGGTCCCGGTAACTCCTCTTCATGACAGCGTCCCCGACGGAGAGCACGGGGAATACGAAACCGGGGCCGACTCCAGCGAGGGAGAAATTGAGCGTCTGGAGGACGACGGCAGCTCCCGGGGCGAGAAGCTCGCGGGCCTGGGCGAGGAAGGCAGCCGCGGCCGAATCGCCGGCGCTCCCGGCTCCGCCATCCGCGCCGACCAGGTGGGGAAGTGTGTTGCCGAGGCAGAGGACGAGGTCGAAACTCTGGCCTCCGAATCTCTCGCCTATCTCGAGGATATTCGCCTCGAAGAATGAGGCTCTACCGGCGAGTCCGTCGCGAAAGGCCCTTCCCCGCGCCCTCTCGATCATCGCGGCCTCGGAGTCGATCCCGACGCTAGTCCATCCGCGGGCCGCCAGGGAGATGGCCAGGGCTCCCGTCGCGCAGCCGGCGTCGAGGACTCGGGGCCCGGTCCCTCTCGCCTCGGCGCCGACGAGGGATGCCAGGAAGGCTGGAGTCTTCGGATCGAGGGGAAAAAACCCGTCATACAGGGGCGCGAGGGATTCGTACAGGGTCATGGGGGATAGTCTAGCCTCGATCGACGCTCCCTTCCATTGCGTCCGATCCGGGGAAGGGTTAGAATGCGGCCTCGAGGAGGGTCCCATGGACTACAAAATCGTGGCGGTGAAGGTCGGAAACCGCGAGGGCGTCGCGCAGGACATGCAGCGCATCCTGACCGAGCACGGTTGCGCCATCAAGGTTCGACTGGGACTCCACGACCTGCCGGAGAACGCCTGCTCCCCCGCGGGCCTCGTCCTCATGGAAGTCGCCGGAGAGGATCCGGAGATCGAGGCCATGGTGAAGAAGCTCGACGCTCTGCCCGAGACCAACGCCAAGTACATCGTGATCTAGGGCGAAGCGATCCCGGCGCAAGGCGATATCGCAGACAGGAAATAGCATGCGATCGTTCGGATTGAGCCAAAGGCTCAAGGCCTCGACGCAAGGCCCGCGTCTTTTGCCGGTCTGCCTTTACGGCATCGTCGGGGCGATCATCCTGATCTTTCTCGCCAATTATCGGGCCTTCCGTCCCCTATGGCGCTTCGCGGGCGCCGAAGCCGCATTGCTTTCCCTGATCCTCATCAACATCGTCTGGGCGCGCGCTTCCGGTCACGGGGAAGCGAGCTCGCCCCGGGACTGGGCCTTCCCGATCGCCTCAAGCGCCCTGGTGCTCGCGGCGGCCGTGATAAGCGGTCAATCGGACGTGATGTATTTCCTCTCGTTCGTCTGCGTCCAAGCCTATTTCAAGTGGAAGATATGGCCCGGCGGAATCGCTTTCGGGACCGCGAATCTCATCGCTTGGCTGGCCGTGCTCGTCGCGTCGGGCGGCTCGCCCTGGACGATCGTATCGAAAGGCTTGGCCCTCGCGATCGGCATCTTGTTCGGAGCCCTGATGGTATCGCTCATCCTCGAGCTCCAGGCCGCCAATCGAGAGCTGGAATCCTCCCGGCAGAAGGACAAGGAACTGGCGATCGCCGAGGAGAGGCTCCGCCTCGCGCGCGAGCTCCACGATTCGGTCACACAGTCGCTGTATGCGATGAACCTGTACGCCGAGGCCGCGGCGGACCTGGTAACGGCCGGCGAGATCGGCACAGCCGCCGGGCATCTGCGCGAGATCCGCGATACCGCGCAGGAGGCGCTGCGCGAGATGCGGCTCTTCATCTTCGAGCTGCACAGCCCCGGCCTCGAGAGCGCGGGTCTCGCCGGAGCCCTTCGGGCCAGACTGGCCGCCGTGGAGGAACGCGGGGGAATGGAGGCCGAGCTGACGGTCGAGGGCCGCGAGGACCTGACGCAGGCAGTCCGATCCGAGCTCTACGGCATCGCACGGGAAGCCTTGAACAACGCGCTCAAGCATTCGAAGGCGCCGAGAGTCAGCGTGCGGCTGCGATTCGCGGCGGGCGGGACGGAGCTGGAGGTCTCGGACGACGGAGGCGGCTTCGACTCCGCCGGCGACCGGCCGGGGGGATTCGGCATCCCCGGCATGAAGGAGCGAGCGTCGAGAGTCGGCGGCGCCCTGTCGATCGATAGCGCGCCGGGCAAAGGGACGAAGGTCACCGTGCTCGTGCCGGGCGACGGCTTCGCGGCTTCGAGTCGAAAGGGGAGGGAGAGGTGACGGCTCCGATTCGCGTCCTCGTCGTCGACGATCACGAGATCGTCAGGAAGGGGATCCGAGCCCTTCTCGCGACGAAGCGGGACATCAAGGTGGTCGGCGAGGCGGGCGACGGCGAGGCTGCCGTCGCGCAGGCGCGCCTGCTCGAGCCGGACGTCATACTGATGGACCTGGCGATGCCCAAAATGGACGGGATCCGGGCGATCAGGGAAATCGCCGCGGAGCGCGCACAGTCGCGCATCCTCGTCCTGACCAGCTTTTCGGAGGACGACAAGGTCTTCGCCGCCATCAAGGCGGGCGCCCTGGGCTATCTCCTCAAGGACTCCGGACCGAGAGAGCTCCTGCAGGCGATCAGGCGCGTGCATCGCGGGGAGCCCTCCCTCGACCCATCGGTGGCGCGCAAGGTGCTGGCCGAGTTCTCCTGCCCGCCCCCGAAAAAGGCGAGCGCCGATCCGCTTACGGCGCGCGAAACGGATATCCTCCAATCGCTCGCGCAGGGGCGAAGCAATAAGGAAATAGCAGGCCTGCTGTTCATCTCCGAGGAGACCGTGCATACCCACGTGAGCAGCATCCTCGGGAAGCTCCACCTGGCGAGCCGTACGCAAGCCGCGCTGTATGCGCTCAAGGAAGGCATGGCAAGGCTCGAGGATATTCCCAGGAACGATTAGCCGCGGCCTCACCATTTCGGGTGAGGCGTCCGCCTCGCGCTGGCCGATAGAGGCTAGCGCAAAACCGATAGTTCTCCCGATTTCAAAAAATACCGACTTCGATACCTTCCCGGAGGAATGCATGAACCGCATTCGCTTCGAGGAGGAATCGAATGAATCGCTTATTCGCAATCAGGTCATTGCGCAGGATGCGGAGGGTCTCCGCCGATCGCCTCTCATGGCTTTGGCTGGCCTGCGGCGCCGTCCTCGCGCCTTTCGCAGCCTGGCAGACGGTGATCCCCGCGGCGGCCTGGCTGGTGCCGGTATTCCTGCTGCGCTTCGCGCGCACCGCCAGTCGGGCGGGGATCGCGCTGCCTTTGCTGTTCCTCGCCTATACCGCCGGCACTCTCGCAGCCAGCCGCGGCCTCCCCTTCAGCCTACTAGGCCTATTCGGGAACGTGCTCTTCAAGGGTCTGGCCTGGACTCTTCCCTACGCCGCCGATCGTATCGTCGCCGGGAGGCTGAGCGGTTGGGCGAAATCTCTCGTCTTTCCCTCGGCCTTCACCGCTGTGGACTGGGCCCTGTCCCTGCTCAAGGTCAGCAGCTCGGGATCGCCCGCCTATTCCCAGGCCGGCAACTTGGCCTTGCTGCAGATCCTATCCGTCACCGGGATGTGGGGGATAACCTTCCTCATCATGCTCTTCGCGTCGATCGCGAACGCGCTATGGGAAGAAGGATTCGATTGGCGGCCCCAGCGCGGCCAGCTCCTGTCCTTCGCAGCAGCGTTGACGGCCATTCTCCTGTACGGGAACATCCGGCTGAATTTCGCGGCTCCCGCCTCGCTCACGGTCGAAGCCGCCACGATCACAGTCGGCGAAGGCTCGATCCCCTCCGTCGACTGGTCGACTTTCGGAAGGTCCACCGATGCCGAGCGCTCCGCCCTTCGACCCAGGCTTCAGGCGACGGTGGCCCAGATGCTCGAGCGCAGCGAGACGGCCCTCCGCGGGGGAGCGAAGGTCCTAAGCTGGCAGGAATCTTCGGCCTGGGTCCTCGACGAAGACCGGCAAGAAGTATTGGACCGGTCCGCGGCCCTTGCAAAGCAGTACGGCGCCTACCTGCAGATATCCTTGGAAGTGTTCACCCGATCCCTCGAGCTTCCCTACCTGCGGAATCAATCGATCCTCATCGGCCCGAGCGGCCGCACCCTCTGGAGCTATGACAAGACCTATCCCGTCCCCTACGACGAGGCCTTCGTGACAATCGCGGGGCCGGGAAGGCTGCCGGCAGTCGACAGCCCCTATGGTCGCCTGAGCACGGCGATCTGCTACGATACTTACTTCCCCGCCCTGCTCCGACAAGCCGGCAGGGCGGGCACGGACATCCTGTTCGCACCTACCAACGACGTCGCCCCCTATGCCTCGTCGGCTCTCGCTATGGCGGACTTCAGGGCCATCGAGAACGGTTTCTCCATCGTGCGCGCGACCGGTCACGGCATCTCGGCCGTCATCGATTACCAGGGGCGGCTCCTCGGAGACAAGGTGTATTCCACCACCGCCGATGGTATCCTGCTCACCGGCATTCCTACGCGCGGCGTCGCGACCATCTATAGCCGCATCGGCGATGCCTTCGCCTATCTGTGCGCCGCGGTCTCGGTCCTTCTTTCGGCGCTGGCCCTGTTCCGCCGCCGGAGGGAAATATGATGCGGATACGATGGCTGCCGCTGCTGTTCCTGGGCATATGCATGGCGGAACTCTCTTCATCCGAGTCGCCGGTCTCGGGTCAGGGATCCGGCGGGGGCTCCGTCGCGGTTCTTCCCTATGGATATTACGAGCCGGTCACCGGGTTCTCGGCGGGGGGCAGCTTCCTGGATTTCAACGCGTTCGGCTCCGGCACGGCCCTCGCTTTGGATGGGACTTACAGCTTCGCCGGATTTTACGCCGCGCAAGCCAGGGTATTCGCCTCGAGTGCCATTCCGCGAACCGCGCTCTCCCTTCGGCTGGGCTGCGGCGATTACGCGAGGCGATTCTTCGGTTTGAGCGATTCCACGTCGCTGGACTCCGCCCTCACCTATTCCGATACGAATATTCAGGCCGAGGCGGAAGGCTCTACCTCGCTCAAGGCCCATTTGAAGCTGGACGCTTCGGTCTTGCTCGATTCCTCGGAGATAGGGCCATACGAAGGGCAGGCCCTGCCGAGCATGCCGGGAAGCGGCGGCGGCATCATGACCCTCGCGAGGATGGAAATCGCGCGCGATACGCGGGACTTCGGAGACGCGCCTCGGCGAGGGGATTACGAGGCCGTCGGCTGCGGCCTTTCCCAGCCCCTGCTAGGGAGCGCGTATTCCTTCGAGACGCTGGACCTGGACCTCAGGTACTTCCACTCCTTCTTCGGCGCCCACGTCATAGCGGCCCGCATCGCCGCGAAACAATGCTTCGGCGAGGCGCCCTTCTACGCCAGGCCGGACTTCGGCGGCGCGACGCTTGGTCGCGGCTTTCAGAGCGAGCGATTCATCGGCAATTCCGGCGCCTACGGGCAGCTCGAATACCGCTTCCCGATCGTGTCCAAGATAGGCGGAGACCTCTTCCTCGATGCTGGGCAGGTCGGAGAGGGGTATCAAAGCTTTACCCTCAACGGCATCCGTCTTTGCGGCGGCGCGGGCCTTCGCTTCGCATCCTCCAAACTGCCGATCCTCGCGATCGACGTCGGATTCGACGGCGAGGCTCTTTCCCGCGAAGGCTTCGCTGTCATAGTCCGCACTGGTCATGCTTTTTAGCAAGGGGCTCTTTCAAAATGCGGACGCATTTTGAAAGTTCTACCAAAATTTGCTCAAGGCCTTGGCTGGTTTCTTCCATAATACACCGGATATAATGGCCGGGAATCGCGCACGGAAACATTACAAGTATTGTAGGAATTAATTCCTTCAGTTGACATTGGAGGAATTCTCCACTGATCGCGGAGGAATCCTTCAGTGATCCCGGAGGATTTCTTCACTGATCCCGGGAGAATTCTTCAGTGGTCGCGGCCGACTTCTTCAGTAGAAAATTCCTCCGCGACCACTGAAGGATTTCTACCGATAAAATTGCTCAGCTTATACACCGGCTAAGAGTATTATATTCATTATTGGGCAGCTCTAAAAACTCATTTTTGCGTTGCGAAAATGAGTTTTCCCTTAGATTCTGCCCTCAGGGAACCAAGCCTGAAAGGGTTATTAGAGGTTCCCTATACATGGAGGATGCCATGCAAAAGATAACGCCGTTCCTCTGGTTCGACCGAGAGGCCGAGGAGGCCATGAGCTTCTACGTTTCGGTATTCAAGAACTCCAGGGCGGGGAAGGTGTCGCGCTACGCCAAGGGCTCCCCCTATCCCGAAGGGAGCGTCATGTCGACGAGCTTCAATCTGGAAGGTTTGGATTTCCTCGCGCTGAACGGCGGTCCGGTCTTCCGCTTCACCCAGGCCATATCCTTCTTCGTATCCTGCGAGACAGCCTCCGGCGTGGATGCCTTATGGCGGAACCTGTCCGAGGGCGGCAAGGTCCATATGGATCTGCAAAAATATCCCTTCAGCGAGAAATTCGGCTGGGTCGAGGACAGGTTCGGCATCGGCTGGCAATTGAATCTCACAGGCGAGGCGACCAGGATCGCCCCCTTCCTCCTGTTCGTCGGCGATATGGCCGGCAAGGCCGAGGAGGCCATCGAGTTCTATACTTCCCTCCTGAAGAACTCCGGCATCGGCCGGATCGAGCGATTCGGCGCAGGCCGGGGCGAAAAGGAAGGGACGGTGATGCACGCCAGGTTCTCCCTGGAAAAACAGGAGTTCATGGCCATGGACAGCAGCGGGCCTCATGACTTCACCTTCACGCCGGCCATCTCTTTCTTCGTGGATTGCCAGACCCAGGAAGAGGTCGACGCTCTGTGGGGGCGGCTCTGCGAGAAGGGCAAGCCGGGACAATGCGGCTGGCTCACCGACGAGTTCGGCGTGTCGTGGCAGATAGTCCCTGGCGTCCTCGGCGAGCTCCTGGGCGACGCCGACCCCGCCAAGGCGGGCCGAGTGATGCAGGCCATGATGGGAATGGGCAAGCTCGACATCGCGGGTCTGGAGAGAGCCTACGCGGGGGCTTGAAGCCGAGCCGCGTCGGTCGTCCCGACGCGAAGGAAGAGGCAGGGGCCCAGACAGCGGATTCAGGCAATCCCGGCAATCTTGACGCGGCGATAAGTTTGATTTTACATGTAGATATTATTATGTTCTTCAGGAATTTGTTTCCGATGGCTGTCGCGCAGGTGTTGGAGATGAATATGCGGAAAAGGTTATCTTCGTTCCCGAAGACTTCAGTTCCCAAAACGATCCAGGACACGAGTATGCATCCACGCTCTACACCGTTCGAGGTTTCGGTCGGAAGGTAGGTCGGTATGCTGGCTGCAAAAAGTCGGATCGTCCGGATTTTTGCGTCGCTCGCTCTGTTCGCCCTAGTTCCTCTGGTGGAATACACCCAAGACACGAGCGATCTCCCCGCGATAGCCCAAGCCCTGGTAGGGTCCCCGACTTTCGACGTCGGTAAGCAGTACGCCGTCATCATCGGCATCGACCGATACACGGAATGGCCGAGTCTCAAAGGAGCGGTCGCGGAGGCCAAGAAAGTCCGTGATGTCCTCGCGGCCCGGTACTATATCGATGAATTCGTCGAGCTTTACGATACCGATGCCACCGCGGAGAATATTCGGAAGCTGTTCGGCGATCTTTCCAAGCGTGTGGGCATCAAGGACTCGGTGCTGATCTTCTATGCCGGACACGGCTACCTGGACGAGGCGAATACGGGCTTCTGGATCGCCTCGGACGGGACGACGAATACCGACAAGCAGGACGGATGGATCCAGAACTCCCAGCTTCGAAACTATATCGTCAAGTTGGCGGCCCAGAGGGTCCTCGTTCTCAACGATGCATGTTTTTCCGGGGATTTCGTCAATACCAGCCGCGGCCTCCAGGTCGTCTCGACCAAGGATCCCTCGTTCTTGGCCGAGGCCTTGAAGTACAAGGCCCGCCAGGTCCTGAGCGCGGGGGGCTCGGAAGAGGTCCCCGACGATAGCGAGTTCGGCGCGGCCTTAGTCGACGTGCTCACGCGGAACACCGACCCGTATATCGCTCCGGATACCATGTACGACAATATCCGAAGAAGCATGTCCGGCAAGACCGAACCCCTGCTCGGCACAATTACGGGTCATCAGAGGGGAGCGAGCTTCGTTCTCTTCCTCAGACAGGAGCCGAAGGCCCAGGTCGCGGCGACGGCTCCCGCATCCGGCGAAGGCGCCGCGGAGCCGAGTTCCCCTCCCCCGGTCGAGGTCGCCGCCATACCCCCGGCGGCCGACAAGGGAGCGCCAGCCGCGAGCCCCGAAGTGGCGGCGGCGGCTCAAGGCTCGGTCGGGCAGTCCAAGCAGGCCCAAGCCCTGGCAGGGCGCCTGGTCATCAGCTTGAGGCCCGCCCAGAGCCCGAGCCCGGATTCGCAAATCACGGTGACCGGCGTCGACGGCGACAGGACGATCACAGCCAGCGCGGACCAGGCCAGCGAGATGGACCTGGCGCCGGGCGACTACGATCTGAAGGCTTCCTTCCTCGACGACTCCGATGTCGGCTATCGGGGCAAAGCCCACGTGAACGCCGGCGAAGAGACGAGCATCGAGATACCGCTGGACTACTCGGCGCACTACAAGATAGCCCAGATCCAGACGACGCGGGACGACTCCGAGAGCCGCCTCCAATCCCTCAGCAAGACCCGCGGCAGACGAGGGACGGAGGGCGCCATTTTCACCGTCCTCGGCCTGCTCGGGGGAAGCGTCGCGGCATTTTCCTACCTCGAGGGCAACAACTCGATGCTCTATTCGCAGACTGCGACCGCCCCGAACGATTCCATAGCCTACGGCTCCCAGGCGAGCACCTACCGCTTACTGTTCGCCGGAACCGGTGTCGTGGGGATCGGCCTGCTGACCGCGGGGGTAGTGACTCTCTTCGCGCGACCGTCCGCTTCCGAAGTAGGCGGTCTCAAACGATCGGTCAAGGAGCTGGACGACCAGATCCGGACGCTGAGCGCGTCGGAGGCGGCCGGCAATTGAGGATGGGCGCGGATGTCCGCGCCGAATAATGCCCGATCAAGGAGAAAATAATGTCAGAAGTGGTTGAAGCTTCGAGGAAACGACGGCCGATGGGATACCTGCTCTCGGCCCTTCCCCTTCTGTTGCTGGGCTGCAACCTGTTCAATCCGTATTACGGTCTGCCGGTATCGACGCCACAGCTCTCGCCGACGTCGGGTACCTTCACGTCCGAGACGCTGATCACGATCACGGACGCGACGGCCGGAGCCTCGATCTATTACACGACGGACGGCAGTACACCGAGCACTTCGTCGCCGCTCTACTCCTCGCCCATCGATCTTTCGGCGAACGGTACCTTTACTATCAATGCCATCGCCACAAACTCCGGGCAAAGCATGAAGCAAAGCTCGGTCGCCTCGGGCACGTATATCGTCAAGCTGGGCCCGCAGGCCCCGGCTCCGCTGTTCAGCATCGCTCCCGGGAGCTATCCCGTGGGACAGCTCGTGTCGCTTAGCGATTCCGCCTCCGGGGCGTCGATCTACTTTACAACCGACGGCAGCACCCCGACCCCTGCCTCTCCTTCCACCTACTACTCGGGAGCCATCACCCTCATCGCGAAGGGAACGGTCGAGACGATCAAGGCGATCGCTGTCACCGCGGGCCTGAGCAATTCCCCGGTCGCCAGCGCGAGCTATTCGATCACCGGCTCCTCCTTCTCGATCACGACATTCGCTGGCACGGCGACTCCGGGATATACAGGCGACAATATCACGGCGATCACGGCCGAGCTCCAGTCGCCGAGCGCCGTAGCCATGGACGGCTCGGGAAATCTGTACATCGCCGACACGAACAACCAGAGGGTCCGCAAGGTGAGCGCCGGCATCATCACCACCGTGGCCGGCCTCACCGCTTCAGGCTATTCCGGCGATTACGGGCCAGCGACCGCGGCCGAGCTGTCCGATCCTTCGGGCGTGGCCGTGGATTCCGCGGGTAATCTCTATATCGCGGATACCAACAATCAGCGCGTCCGGCGGGTTGATACCTCGGGTATCATCACGACGATAGCCGGAACCGGGACCGCCGGATTCTCGGGCGATGGCGGGCCTGGCATCCTGGCCCAGCTCTCGAACCCGGCGGGACTCGCCATCGATCGGGTCGGGAATCTCTATATAGCCGACAAGAACAACCAGCGGATTAGAAAAGTCGATACATCGGGCAACATCACCACGATCGCCGGCTCGGGGAGCTCCGGATTCTCGGGAGACAACGGACCGGCAAGCTCGGCCGAGCTCAGCTCGCCTTCCGGCGTGGCCGCGGACTCCGCGGGCGACATCTACGTCGCCGACAGCGGCAACAACCGGATCCGCAAGATCAGTCTTTCGAGAGTGATAACGACCGTCGCCGGTTCGGGGGCCTTCGGATTCTCGGGCGACGGCGGAGCGGCGACCGCCGCCTTCCTGAACAACCCCGCCGGCGTCGGGCTCGACTCGTTGGGGAATCTCTTCATCGGAGATACGGGCAATCATGTCGTGCGATTGGTGAACAGCTCGGGCGTGATCACCACCGCGGCCGGGAGCGGGAATCATAGCGGCTACTCCGGCGACGCCGGGGCTGCCACCGCGGCCCTGCTCGCGAATCCCGCCGGAATAATCTCCGACGGCTCGGAGAACATCTACATAGCCGACACGGGAGGCCAGGTCAGGAAGCTCTTTTAGCCGCGCGCTTTATCGACCCTTCGCCTCGAAGAGCTTGAATGCCGTTTTGATCGAGGCATCGAGCGCCGTAATGCTCGAGCTTTTCACGACGTAGCCGTAGGAGGCAATTTTTTCGCCTTTCACCACGACCTCGGACCTTGCGTGGCTGGAAAGGAAGATCACCGGAATGTCCCGCGCCTTCGCGATGATGCTTGCGGTTTCCGTGCCGTCCATTCCCTTGCCTAGGTCTATGTCCATGAGCATAAGGTCGATGGACTCTCCGCTTGAAGCCAGGGCGACGGCCTTCTCACCCGTATCGACCGTAGTGACTATATAACCGCATCCCTCCAGGCGGCCTTTCTGCATCAGGGCGATCGATGCCTCGTCCTCCACGAGAAGTATTTTTTTGTTAAATCCTAGGAAACCACCGCCTTTGGCGGTGGCGATATCCTGATCGGCTATGCCTTTAGAAGACGAGAGTCTACAATGCCTAACGCCGTTTTCGTCGGTAAGCCGATCAACACGCGCACATTCCCGAAAAAAATAATTCTATATAAGGTAGCAAGATGGCCCGGCTATAAGAGAAGGCTGGCACTGGTCACTTCGGAAGACCCCTCGAAGTGAAGAGACTATACCAATCCGGGGAATCCCCGATTATAATAAATAAATGAAAAAGCCAAGCAGAATCCGCGCAGCATCGTTCATCGCCTGCATTTTCCTCTCGGTCGGAGCCGCCTGGGCTCAGGGTAGCGGCGGGACGGAAACGCCTATCGCCAAAACCTTCGATCCGGGGAATGCGACCGCCGTTCTCGCTTCGAGGTGCGCCTCATGCCACGACTGGGCCGTATCCTACGACGCCATCCTGGCCTCGGGCATTTTGATTCGGAGGAGGGACTCATACCCCTTCCAGGACCTGCTCATCGCGCACGCTGGGATCGGCATCGCCATTCCCGTGATCATTCTCGGCGCGGGAGCGATCATGGATCCGACGGTGAAACTCTAGGCTTGCGGTTCGGGTCGGCCCGCCTTGCTCGGCTCTCGCTCGGTTCGAATCCATTGAAGCCCTCAAATGAGAAAGCCATCTGGTGCAACATGGCGGGTCATTCCATTGGAATATGGGATGTAAGTCTACGACGAAATGCGGAAGCCTTCATTTGTTCGTGATTTCAGTTGTATAATATACCGGCTGGGGGAACTGTTTTGAAGTCCTACTCGATTCCAACGATAATAATGGCGTCCATCTGCTTCACGATGGCGATCAACGAATTCCTGACGTGGTTTCGTCGAACAAAAAAAAACAGTGACATCGCCTTCACGCTGGTCTGCCTCGGTGGCACTTTTTTCTGCCTGTTCTGCGCAGGCGAATACAGCAGCGACTTTCCGCTTGACAGCATCCCCTGGCTGAAAGGACAAGTAGTTTCCATTTCCTTTGCGAGCTTCGCCTTATTTTGGTTTCTCTCCGAAGAGACGAAGCTCGTCAAAAGGCAATACCTCGTCGCCTATCTGGTTTGGAACGCCTTGATGAGTCTCAGCCAGCTGCTAAATATGGGCGATCTTACGTGGATAGCCGATCGGCCCTCCATATTGCGCGTAAACCTTCCGTTCGGCCTCAACTTTGTCTATAACGAGGTGGAAAGCGGCATCCTGATCACTCTCGACAACATTGTCGGATGCTGTATCCTCGTCCATCTCGTATGGATCGTCGCCAAGTTCAGGCGACTGGGAAATCGCCGGGAATCCACAGTCCTCTTCTCTGTTCTCGGTGTATGTATCCTCGCCGAGATCAACGATTTTCTCGTGGGACTCGGCGTCTATTCCTCCATCTACCTCATGGAGTATGCCTGGCTCGTTGCGATCCTTATAGTGGGACTCCGCCGTTCCAACGAGATTATGGACGCCTTGCTCACGAAACGCGCGCTGCAGAAAAGCGACAAGGAGTTGACGGAGTCGCAAACGATGCTCAAGGCGATCATCGATAGCACTTCAGATTTGATCTGGTCGATCGACGCGGAAACATTCTGCATACTCGCGTACAACCAAGGCTTTCGGGAGTATTTCCTTCAAACGCGCGGCGTCGATGTGGCCGTCGGCATGAGTCCCGAGGAACTGTTCCAGACGGAGGCCGAAATCGTATATTGGCGCGACATATACGAACGGGGGGAAAAGGAAGGCGCCTACTCCATCGAGCACGCTTCGTTTGTCGATTCTAGTATCTATCATCTCAATGTGAACCCGATGGAACGTGACGAAAAAGTTTTCGGCCTGTCTCTGTTCGCAAAGGACATCACGGAGCGAAAGAACGCGGAAAATCAATTGCACAAATCGCTATTGGAAAAGCAGACGCTCTTGAGGGAACTGTATCATCGCACGAAGAATAATATGACCGTCATCATTTCGATGCTGAGGCTGCAATCGCGCGAAATCGGGGACGAGCGGTTGAAGAAGGCATTCGGAGAAACCGAAGGTCGCATCATATCGATGGCTCTCGTCCATGAAAAGCTCTATGAGGCCCAGGATTTGTCGCATATCAATCTAAAGGAATACTTCGAAGATTTGATAAAGCAAATAATCGCCAATTACAATCTCTCGGCCGATCCGCCATCCCTTGGCCTGGATATGCAGAACGTGTTCGTGTTGACCGATACGGCGATCGCCTGCGGCCTGATCGTCAATGAGCTCATTTCCAATTCCCTGAAATACGCATTCCCCTCCGGGCGTCCCGGGAAAATACTCATACGATTGCACCAGGAAGAGAACGGCGAGATCGCCCTGATCGTTTCCGATGACGGAGTGGGCCTGCCTCCCGAGTTCGAAAAAAAGCGCGATGGGCATCTCGGGCTGCGACTCATAGACTCTTTGGCCCGCGGCAAGCTCAGAGCCGAATTCTCCCTGGAAACCGATCACGGGGTCTGCTGTCGATTGAGATTCAGGGAAATAGTAACTATATAATTACTCTCCGTCATCCGATTCCGACGGTCCAAGCTCCCCTGCGTTATGACTACTCGTGGTAATAAAGCCCACGTTGCCAGGCATATCGCGAGGGGCGTCGTCGACTCGAACTATTGTGGATTTGGCCTCCAAGGCTCGGCATCGTGCCTCGCCCTTCCGGCCCGGCTCCGCAGCTCACGCCGCCATCCATGGTGCGCCCAGTGGCGAGACTTCGGCTGTCTGACGCTTCTTCGGTCGCCGTCTGCCGTGGGCGCTCAGGATGTAAACGAAACCCCACTCCATACCGAAACTCACGGCGAGGAGGGCAGCAAAATACAGGACCGCTCGCTTGAGACCTCTATTGACCATTTGTAGCCTCCTTAGATGGCGCCTCCGCGCCCCGTTCGTTGATACCGAGAGCGGCGCTCTGGCACTTCAAGTGGCTCCGAGCTGGACCACGTTCTGGATAGTGACCAAGCCCCAGAAGAGAAGGGAGAAGCAGATCCAGGCCGCGAGCTTCCGCCCTTGCACCCTCCCGTCCGCGCCGTCGAGAATGCTGGGCTGCCTTCGGGCCAAAGGTTTCGAGGTCTGGATCACAGGCACGAGCTTCTCATCCTTGCGGATATTGTTTCTGACCAAAGCGACTTTAATAGCCACAATTGCCTTCTGGGGTTTATACGCCAATGGTGGTATCCGGCGATTGAGGCTCGAAATGAAAGATATTGAGACTGAATACGAAAAAATTCCAGGCTGAAAACCAAACAAACTGAATTGAATACGGACCATCCTCTGCCTCAAAATGGACCCAAAATAGATATGTCTGGAGTTCTCGTTCGATTGCACTATGAAGTGGCACAAGCAGCTGGACACATGCATTCTATCTTCTCGGGGTTTCAAAGTGCTTGAGATTCCAGAGCCCCGATCGACGGTATGACTCGGAGAGCGGCCGTCCCTTGAGGGCGCGTGACTTGAAATACGATGAAGCCTCGCTCCAAAAATCCCGGACGTAGTCAAGCGCCGGAGGGTTGGCGCTTGAGGGCAGAATCCCGCGCTTTAGGTCCTCCTCGGCAAACCGGCAAGCCTGGGCGCGAGTCTTCGCCTCGGGGTAACTCTTCGTTTTAAGAGTTACCCCGTCTTCGGCGAGGAATCTGACCTGAAAGTAGACTTTTCCGGCGCGAGTGCGCCTCTTGATGGTCCGATACGAAAGCCGCATAGCGTCCCCTTTTGTCGCTCATGGTGCAAACCATGGTGCAACGTAGGGGAATGTGCGGTCTCCGTTATTCGGTCGACCTGTGAAACCCTTATAAATAAAGGGTTTCGTTAGTCGGGCTGAGTGGATTTGCCCTCCGCTCCTCGCCATCCTGGCTCGTCGCTCCGGGCCGGGGAAAGCGCTCTCGCCTGCGCCGCGCGCTCGACGTCTCGCGCGCTTCCATGCAGGCTCGACCGAACTCCGCCCTCAAATGATCGGGCGAAGTTCGGAGCACTTTCCCTTCAAATCCACTCAGCCCGTTTAAAGCAAAGAGGCGCCCCTGGCGCCTCTTTGCAACAATCGGGCTGAGTGGATTTGAACCACCGATCTCTTGGTCCCGAAAGAAGATAATTCTTTATCAGGTAATAGGATAGCTTTGCATATGGTCGCTGTTACTTCGATCCGGCAATGACTTAGGCCAACGGCCATGTCATGGCTTTGCAGATGATGGTATCCGATTGCACGGCTAAAGTGAAGATTTCAGTAACAATTCTAGTAACAGTGGATAGCGGGGTAAGTGTATGTGTTGTTGTTGTATACCTTCTGGGGTATATTGTTGACATATACCCGATAGGGTATTAGTATTGATTATACCTTACAGGGGATGGACCCATGGACGATATTGGAGGGAGGCCGACAATGATCTATCTCATCACTACACCTTCGCAGTTGGGCCTTGCCCTCAAAAGCGCCCGGAATAGCCTTGAGCTGACACAAGCCGAGGCTGCTGGACGCGTGGGGCTGCTCCCCAAGACGATATCCGCTCTCGAGAACCATGCCGAATCATGCTCAATCGAAAGCCTGATCAAACTACTGTCCGTACTTGGGCTCGAGCTTACGCTCTCAGGCAAAAACGCAGAGCCTCGGGCGGGCACGACACTGGGCTCGAAAAAGAACCTCACTCAGGAAGAGTGGTAAGCATGGCACGCCCTTCGAAACTGCGATCTCTCGGTGTTTGGATGAATGGCCTTCGTGTCGGGCAATGGAGCCTGAATGCCCAAGGACTCCACGAATTCAGCTACGACGCCTCGTGGCTCGATGAGCCGGAAGCCCGCCCCATCTCACTATCCCTTCCCCTCGCCCCCTCAAGTTTCACCTATTCGGGCAAGATCGTAGAGGCATACTTCGACAACCTTTTGCCGGACAGCACCGAGATACGGCAACGAATCCGTAGTCGCTACGGTGCCGCTTCCTTGTCGGCTTTCGATCTCCTCTCCGAGGTTGGGCGGGATTGCGTGGGCGCTCTCCAGCTTCTGCCCGATGATGTAGCCCCCTCAGGCATAAGAAGCATTGAGGGACGCGAGGTCGATGACGCTCAGATCGATGCAATCCTCAAAGGGGTGACTGCCATCGGTGTAGGCAGCGAGAGCGTAGATGACTCCTTCCGCATCTCCATAGCCGGGGCCCAGGAAAAGACCGCCCTCCTCCACCACGAAGGTCACTGGAAAGTGCCGCTACGATCGACACCGACGACACATATCCTCAAGCTGCCCCTCGGGAAAATCGGCGGGCTGGGCATCGATATGAGCGGCTCGGTCGAGAACGAGTGGCTATGCTCACGCATCGCCGAGGCTCTCGGCATCAGGGTGGCGAAATGTGAAATCGGGCGATTCGGCGATACGAGCGCCCTCGTGGTCGAGCGCTTCGATCGTAGGCTCGCACAGGATGGATCCTGGATACTGCGTCTACCGCAGGAAGATTTTTGTCAGGTTACCGGGACATCAGCCAGCGCTAAATACGAGTCAGACGGAGGTCCCGGCATCATATCCATCATGCGGCTTCTCCTCGGTTCACAGGATCCGTTCGTCGATCGTTATGCCTTCTTCAAGGCCCAGTTGCTTTTCTGGCTTCTTGCCGCGCCCGATGGCCACGCAAAGAATTTTAGCGTCTTCATCGAACGTGGTGGCCGCTTTCGCATGACACCACTCTACGACATCATGTCCGCTTATCCGGTCATGGGGCATGGGAACGGCCGTATACCGCCGGAAAAACTTAAGTTGGCAATGGCGTTCACTGGAAAGAATCGGCACTATGAATGGGACAAGGTAGGCTCACGACATTTTCGAGAAACTACCAGACTCTGCAACTTTCAAAGCGAGATAGAGAAAGTTATCCTGGATTTAATCGACGGAGTCCCCACGGCGATAGCCCAAGTATCCGCGGAACTACCTTCGACATTCCCAGATTCGGTAGCGACCCCTGTATTGGAAGGGCTTCAGACTGCGCTCAAGAGGCTGCAGGCTAGGCAAGAGTCGACATAGTTATCGAGGGATATATTGCCCATAGCCGTTTAGTTCCGAATGGAGAAGAGGGGTTTCGAACCATGATCAATAGATTGCGAATGTAATTCATTATCTGGTACAGATTTGTATGGATAGGGTATGTCACGGTTTTGGATGGTTTTAGGCCAACGGCCCAGCCATTCCTTTCGGATAGATTAGAATGCGTATGGCGGAAAAAGATTAGTAGCTATTCTGGATCAAAGATAATAGAACTTAGCTTTCTCGCTTCTGGTGAAAGTTCAATAGTCCAATCACTTAATTTATTATCCCCTTCTATTGTACTTCTTAGTCTTATGTGTCCACACTTCGGGAAAGCATACTTGGGTTTGATCCCAAAATCAGTCAAGGTGCTTTGAATTTCATTTTGGCGCCGTTTTTTTCCATTACTCTTTGTGTATGATGAAATAAAAGCATCTGTTGTCTTCTCCCTGATATTCTCAATTCCTTTCCTGTTTGGAACGATATTTTTCCCCCTGGTAAATGGCGTTAGGATACATTTAGGATTACTATTTAGCAATTCAGTCCATATTCTTGAGCTGTCAGATTTTACTGATCCATGATGGGCTACCTTATAAATATCCGATCTAGGATTTCTCTTTATAACCGGGTCATCAATAATAGTTGCCCATCCAAGGCCATTAGAATCGACCGACATGTCAGACCCGAGAAGAACTCGAAAGTTACCAATCTCGACAAAAAGAACAATTGAAGAAAAATTAATGTTTGGATCTGGTAAGTTAAAGGATAGGTCTGATGAAGGCAGAGATGCCAATAATTTGCCGAGTTCTTTTAGGCAAGCATTGGTATATCTATCAGTTGGAGAATATGAGATGATCCTGGTATCGATGATGAAACCAGAGATATTTAATTGAGAATTATCTAGTGTCCTATTCATTATGGCCAAAGAGAAGTCCTTATCTCTTTTTTCCTGAAGAAATAGAAGCTCAAGGATTTCTCGGGTCCCAATAGTTGTATCCGTATTCGATCCGTATGTTTTTAGGAGGGGGATAAAGTCTCTCTCCTTAACAAACGGTGAGATGATTAGGCGTGCGTTTGTCGCTTGCTTATATACATCGGCAATTCCACGGATGTGGTCATCATGCCAATGGGTGACAATTATTTTCTTCAAGCTATCTGCGACATCGATTCCTTGCGAATGCAAATATGACAGGGCAACAGGAGAGCTTTCTCCTCTTGGAATGCACGAGTCGACGCAATACCAATTGTTTCTTCCTATTCCAATAAGTATGCACTCACCTGCGCCGGGGCCAAAAAGTGATATCTCGACTTGATTGTCAGCAACAATCGGATTATTTAGCATGTCTTTTAAAAAGTTTTTCAATGTCTAGATTCATTTTTCCTAAATCAATCTTCTTACGATTTATTGGCCCTCGACGGAAACGGATATTGAGATACTTCTCACGACTATGGAAAAGTGTCTCTCTATAACCAACAGATAAGTAAAATACTGCACCTATCAAAAAATAGGGAAGATCCTCTTCAGAAACATCTAATTTTGATATATCCGCTAACTCCTCAATCTTGTCGTCGAGGCCATCGCGCATTCTTGCAGAAAAAGTGGTTTCACCTATCGATATTACTACACAATCCCAGTGTTGAAGTTCAATCGAATAGTGTATCTCCGGAATAAATTTAATCGGGGAACGGACTGGTATAGAAACGACTTGTCGATTAACAGACTGCCCATATTCATTTATGTCAATGTTCATGGGGGTGATTTCGCCCTGCTTAAATTCCATGGTAGTTTTTTTCCCATAATATGGGAAATGAAATGCTTCAGGGGTCCCGCTAATCTGAGTTTCATTTTGAGATGATATTTTTGCAAATGCCTCAGGGAATTCTGAGACTGAAATAGTTGACTCTATGTTATTTCGCATAAATACCCTCAAAGAATTTCAAGGAGAAATCTGTACACCATTTCTGTGAAAGGGCCCATTTTTTTGCGATAAGATCTGCAACCGTGTTTGAATTTAGTTCTCTGCTCGTTCTATTTTTTATTAATTCGTAGTGGTCATTAATGCCCATGTAAAACCCTGGTTCAATTCGGACTGATGGTTCAATTGTGATAATAATTTTACCTGGAGTATCATCATATTCCCTGAGTGTAGAAAATCTAATTGATTCAATCCGCTGCGACTCAAGGATGGTATCTAGTAACGGAGAATTAAAAAAGTTAGTACGAATTGATTGCCAGTCATTTCCCTTTTTAAAGTATTCATGAATATCATAATTCATTCCCAATTGAAAAATCGGAACTTGAGGGAAGAGTAAAATAATATTAATTGCAAGGTCCCTTATCATAGGGAACAGATCAGAGAATGATGAAGATATAGAAAACCTATCATTTTGGGCTGAAAACGAAATACGTTCGGTGTGCCAAAAAACCACATCATTCGTTAGCAAATCTATATTGGCTCCTTTTACATCAGATTCGCGCAGGAGGTCATTAGTCGTAAACCATATTGGATGAAAGACAGAAGGTGGGAAAAGACCAACCACGACGATGCTATGGCCTAAGAGATCTGCTTTCACAATCTCTCCCTCTGTTGGTCGTTTCTTGACCAGTATGACTCTTGAGGCGAAAACAGTCTAGCTTTTATCATTTCTTATGCTCGTCTTCCCAATTGACTAGAAAACACTAAGTATATGTTGCTCAATCATTTCTAAGATGTCAAGTACTCTAGACTTGTCATTTTAGATACTTGTTAATGTATTGGGGCGCACAAAATCATTTTGAATAATCAGAGCGTGTAATCGGGTTATAATCCAATTGTTGTAATTCATTTGAAAGAAACGGCTTCCAGCCTACACATGGAAACCGATCGAAATACAAGTGTGCTTATAGCTACATTCAACTTCAAGCTTGTGTAAGAGCTCTTCAGCCAAAAGGCCGCTGGAAAAATGCGTCCGCGAGAGCACAGCCTTGAAGTCGCCGGGCGTGAGTATCGTGAGGGTGGAAAGACGGGTGCGCGCTTCTCCGGTCAGCGATACGGAAGGGAAAAAGCGTTCGAAGAGGACGACGCGGCCTTCCTCGGTTAGCGGCTGGAACGCGACCTTAAAGGCGAAGCGGCGGAGGACGGCGCTGTCAAGATTCTTCAAGAGATTCGTACAGCAGACGAGGACGCCCGAGTATGCCTCCATCCGGGTGAGGAGCTCGTTGGTCTGCGAGCGCTCCCAGGAGTACTGGGAATGCTCGCGATTTAGGAAGAACGAGTCCGCCTCGTCGAGGAGGAGGATAGCATCGGCGTCCTCGGCCTGGGCGAAGGCCCCAGCGATAGCCTTCTCCGTGCCGCCAACCCACATGGACAGGAGATCAGAGGCACGCTTCTGGATGAGCTCACGATCGAGGGTATGGGCGAGGTAGCGGGCGAACTCGGTCTTACCGGTGCCAGGAAGGCCGTGGAAGAGGAGATTCATCGAGAATCGGTCTCCCGGTTGGCGACGCGAGTAGAACTTGCCTATGGCCTCGAGAATCGCCGCTGGCGGGACATCCGTGTTGAGCACCGAAGGATCGTAGGCATCGGCGACAGAAAGAGGCGGTAGCGGCTTAGAGCCCGAGAGGAGCTCCTGGTGGTTCGCAAGAAGCCTCGAGAGGACCCTCTCCCGTTCATGCTCGGGCAGGGAGCCTTCGGGGTCAATGGAGCGATAGACGGCGACCGCCTGGGCAATACCAGCGGTGTTGACCTCGAATCGGCGTGAGGCGTCCTGAATGAAGCGAGGCGAGACGAGCTCAGGTCCAGTAACGGTAGGGAGTACCGAGGCCCACGCCAATCGGCGAGCCTTGGCCGAAAGGGAGCCGAAGCGGATCGAGTAGGCGAAGCGGCGGCGGGCCGAGTCGTGGCTGAGCCCCAAGGTGTTCGAGATCCAGATGATCGTGCAGGGTACCGCGTCGAGGAAGATGTTGAGCCAAGCCTTGTCGACGAGGTCGTGACCATCGTACCGGGTCTTCGTATTCAGAATGGAGTCGGCTTCATCGATAATGAGGACCTCGTGCTCGGGGTCGATAGTGCGGGTTACAAGCTGAAGGGCGAAGCGGCGGTCGATGGCACCGCGTTCGGCAAGTGGTAGGTTGAGGAAGTAGGCCTTCTTGCCGCAGGACGCGACGATGGCCTTGGAGAACTCTGACTTGCCCGTGCCCGGTTCGCCATAGAGTAGGATGTTGCAGGGGCGAAGAGTGGAAAGCATGCGCGAGACGATGCCGAGGTCCTCCGAGTTCACACCGAACGAGTCTAGGGCAAAGGGCGAGGGGCTGCAGGGCTTCGTATAGGACGCGTGAAACGGAACGGGGGCCGTACCGAGGAAACTCCGCACGATCGGTTCGGCAAGGGAGCAACCTACAACTTCGTAACTGTCTGGAAGTAGGAGGCCCAACGTAAATAGCGGCGAAGCCTCCGCGAGGATGCCATTGATCTCGAGGACGGCGAGGCCTGTGCAATGGGAAATGAAGGATGTGCGCTTGGTGAGCGAGAGCGACTTGCCTAGCTCCTTCAAGGGTTCGGAGACTTTGGTGAGGAAAAGGAAGGTCAATACCTCGAGTTCAGCGGGCGAAAGCTTGAAAATGCGAACGAGATAAGCCAGAGCCTCGGGAAGCGGGTCGGTGAGGACAGAGGGTGCGAGGCTGGGCTCGAGGAGGGCCTTGAGATAGCCGAGCGCATCTCGGGGCGAGAAGCTGTCCTGGTTCTCATAGATACGCGAGAGGATCGAATTGACCATAAAACGACTCTGCCACTGGCCGGTGGCGAAGGAATCCGCCTTAGGTGAGCTATGCTCGCGGATAAAGCCAATGAGGGATACGACCTCCGCCTCAGAGAGGACCGAGAGATAGAAGCCCATACTGGTCTCGTCACAGGGGAGCGTATCGATGATGCGGTAGGCGTAGAGGCGGAGCGCGGCCTCCGCCGGGAAGATGCCAGAATCACCGGGAATGCCAGGTAAGAGCTCGGCGGGCTGAGTTCGGGACATGGCTGAAGTCTCCTCGCCATAATCAGGCGGCCAATATGTCGTTTGGGACGTCGATAGATCGTTTCGGAGGTGCGCTGCAGGTACAGTTAATATAACTTCAAGTCCGATAACCACACGGCTATCGCGTATACAAAGAGGCCCGCCCCAGGAGGGGCAGGCCCCGATATCACTTCAGGAAGCTATACCGGCTCTTCATATAGAGCTGCCAGGGCTCGAGCTCAGGGTAGCTGCCCAGAGGGAATGCCTTGAAGAGCTCTTCGACCGGGAGCGCCACGAAGTCGGAGGGCTCGACGAGAACGTGACGCCACACGTCATAGACATCTCGGCCAAGCTCACGGAAGTTCGGTGAGGTGATGGCCGTGAGCTCACGATTGCCCTTGGCGTAGACGTGGACGACAAGAACACGGTCAACGTCGGGGATGCCCGTCTCCATGATTTGGGTGGCGAGGAGCTGCTGTCTAAGGAGCTGGTAGAACGGCTCGTAGAGGTGGTCCTCGATCTTCGGGACGACCGTGATGTCGATCGGCGAGTTGCCTGCATAGTAGAACTCCCGATAGGACAGGACACGGTCGGTGCCGTCAGACCGAAAACGTTTGTACGACACGCCGTAGGATTCGGAGTACTTGAACTCGACGAGGAGCATAATGCGGCGGCCGTCCTGGGTCTCGTAGATGAGGGCGGCGTCGATCGACGTGTTGCCAGCCCCACGATGTCGGTCGACGCCGAGCTTCGGGAGCTCGCCTAAGTAGTTGTAGTCACCAATCCACTCGAAAGCGATGTAGCGATCGTCCTCGACGGGGAGCATCCGAACGAGATCGGGAAAGAAGGGACGGAAAAGGTCGGCGAGCGCCTCGGGACGATGAATGAACGGGAAGAGCACATTGACGCAGAAAATCTGGGATGAGCATAAGTGATTCGTCGGAAGACCCGGTAAAGCTGAGCCGTGCCAGACGATACTGGAGCGATCGAAGGTCGAGAGGGCTTCGTCCCTGATCTCCGCGAAGAGGTTGTGGGCGGCGAACTCGAGGGGCAAGCAGAACGGGTACAGATGCGAGCGGTAAAGGCCGGGAGCTTTGGCGAGACGCGGGAGTGCATGAGTCTGGAGTTTCCATGCCGTCTGAAATTTCTTCTGAGCTGCGAGAAAAGTCATGGGTACCTCGATGTGTGGATGATGGCGGCTTACGCCGAAGCGCCCGCTACGGCGCCGACATTCTTGACGACCTTCTGGGCATAGGAGAGCATCTTGAGGACGCCCTCACGGTCGCGGGAGTGCTTGGCCTTTTCGAAGATCCAGTCCCGATGCTTTTCGCCGAAGGCCTCGTAGTTGTCGTCGAGGTAGGTCTCGAGACGGTGAAGGAGGACGTCTTGTGGCTCGCCAGGATACTGGTCCTGGTGCCCGATGAAGCGAATGGGCACGGGCTCAGAAGGCGGCGCTGAAAGGGGCTCAACCACAGCGGGCTTCGGCTCGATCGGGGAGGTGGGGCGTTGGGCTTCGGTACCAGGCTTCGAAGGCGTGGGCGTCGGAGTGGCCGAGGTGTGAGCCTCGGGCGCTGGCGAGGCTGTGGTAGTCGGGACAAGGGACTCGGCATCGGGGAGCTCCGAGGAGTCATACGGGAGGCCGCCTAACTCGTCCGGGAATGCGAGGCGGAAGCCCTGGCTGATCGCGACCTTCTTCAACTGGAAGCGGGGCTGCTTAGTCCAGAAGGAGGTTGGGGAACCGTCCTTCTTCTTCTGAACAGCCTCGCGCCAATAGACCTCGTGGATGAAGGACTCGGCCCAATCCTTGCGATGGATCTCGACGAGAGCCTTCATAGCGTCACCCTCGCCTTCGACCCAAGCCTTCCAACCATCAAGCTTGCCGGTGCGTTCGGCACGCTTCAAGTAAACCTCGTAGCCCGTGATGATGCTGAGACGACGGTATTCGCCTTCACCGTAGACGGCGACGTGAACCTCGCGCTTGAAGGGGTTGAGCTTGAAGGCTTGGGCGATCTCGATGAACTGAAGCTTCTCTGAGTCGGTGAGCTGTGAGGCAAGGCCGAAGGCCGTGAGAAAATCAAGAACAGTCTGTTTCGAAATCTCGGTCTGTGGCGGGTTATCGCGAGATGTTGCGGGGAGCGCTGATGCTTGGGACATGGAGACCTCCTTGAAGATGGGATCTCCGATATGAGTAGCGAGTCTCCTTTTAACAACGTACTCGCTTTTCTTACTCCATTCCCAGGGCTTTCACGACCGCATCTGTGGGATCCTGATAGAAGGCAGTTTGGAACTTGGCAAAAAGTTCTCCAGGAACAGTTGGAATAGCACTAACAGAACTCATTGGTAGGAGGACACGTTTTGCCCCTGCATCGAAAGCCGCTTGCAATGTATCTGCCAGATTGATGACCGGCTTCGGAGATCCCCCTAAACTGATATCACCTAGAATCACTAATTGAGGCTGCATAGGGCGTCGAAGAATCGAGCTACAAAGCGCAACGAATCCTGCAAGGGTTGTGCCGGTCGGATACCCGGCATTCTGAAGCTCAACAATATGCAGGTGGAAATCATGATCGGAGAACTTTTCTTGCCCGGCGATATGGCCAAGATTTGCTTTGAAGAAATCAAAAGCCAATTTTAAGGGTTCCTTAGCCTGTGCATTTGAACCGAGCCCTGACGTCGAAAGCACGCCATGCCCCGGTGTGAGCTGACATTCGATACGATATACACCAAGATGCCCCGTTGAGCCTTCGGCGATGCAATATTGAGTACCTGGAGCCAACAAACCTTCAGGTATCAGCTTGCCTCCACCCTGTTCGGGGACAGAGATGAAACGCTCTTCCAGGGTCTCCTTGTCGATATAGCTGAAATGCACGTCATAGAATTCCATCCCGCCAATCTTCTTGAGCTGCTCCTTGACGCGGCGTCTGCTTTCCAGCGCGTACTCCAAGCAATGCTGTGCAGACTCTTTCGAAAAATCGCCGGCCGGATAGAGCAGTTTGAGAAGTCCTGAGACGAGCTTCCTTACGGCTATCACGTCGCGTTGGTTGAGATTGTCGCCCAAGCGGAACCAGGTATCGATAGCATCGGAGAAGGTTTTCTTCCTGACCTCGATGAAGAAGCTGGAAAGGTAATCGACGATGAAGCCGAACTGCCGGGTGAAGAACTCGGGGCGGTATTTGGGTATTTCCCAGCCCGGTATGTAGGCATGGAACCTGTCGAAGAATGCGGTGTCGATCATCGCTTCGGGGAATGGGGACAAGAGGTGGCTGGTCTTTATGAGTGTTTCCACCGGCTGGTTGATATTGCCGACGAACACGAAGGAAGCGTAGCCAGGCTTCATCTCCTTACCGCGGGCAAATGAACCTGAAGCCATATAGTCCTTCATGATCTGGACGCCATCTTTGTCCTTGAAGGAGATGCCGGCCACTTCGTCGAAGGCGACTACGTCCCACAGGCCTACGAGGCCCATGGCCTTGGAGCTCAGGTTGTAGAAGAGGTTGGCGACCGTGGTCTGGCCTCCCGAGACAAGAATGCTCGCGGGGCTGATCTCCTTGTAGACATGGCTCTTGCCGGTACCCCTCGGCCCCAGCTCGCAGGAATTAAAGTTGTTCTCCACAAACGGGACGAGTCGAGTCAGAAGGTGCCACTTGACCCGTGGGGTAAACTCAAGGGGCTCCATACCCACTGATCTGAGGATCACATTGATCCATTCCTCTTCGGTGAACTGCTTACGGGCTTCAAGGAGTTCCGCCATGTCCATGCTAGGAAGCTGGATGGGCTTAAGATCCTGGATGACCCAGGGAGAACGGCCGCTTCCTTCTTCGAACAGGTAGCCCATGGTGATGATGCACCAGATACCGCCTGACAGGATCTTCTCGTATCGCTTCACCTCGGCATCGGCGATGGGAACCTTGCTGATGCCCAGATTGGAGAACGACACTTCATAGATGTCCTTGGTGTCGTTGAGCGAGCCGGTTATCCGGTCGATTATCTTGAAGCTTCCTGTTTCGCGTATCTTCATCTTGACCCGTTCTTTTTCATCGGGCCTGACATAGTTCTCCGATAGAATCCGCTTGACCTTCTCGACACCCTGGGCGATCAGATCAGGATCGTCCGTTGAACAGTACATGCCCAAGAGGTACTCAAGGACGAAGATGGGGACATTGGCCCCTTGCTTGATGGCGACCGTCAGGTCCTTTCGGACTACCTTCCCGGGGAAGAGGCGTAATAATTTATCATCAAGGCTTTCATCACTCATATCTGTCCCCCGCCCTTGTTAGAACTCGTCGGCAATCATAAGAGAAATGTGCAGATCCTGGCCGTAGACTTCTACTCCGCTTTCCTCATCAGTAAGAGAGAAGCGGTACAAGGCCTTGCTATCGAACTCGTCTCCCAGCAGATGCAAGGGGACTGTCTTCCGTAGATCCGTATGGGTACTGCTGCTGGCATTGAACAGAACCACCGGTTCATCAGAAACAGGATGGCCATCTTTATAGATGCCGACCTTTACCGTCCGGGCCAGAATGCCAGATCCGACTGGCTCATCCTGGTGTATGCGCGGGTTTATCTGTCGGGTCGTAATCGTCGGTGGCAAGGACATGACGCCCAGCTCCACTTTTCGTACAGCTGATGACGACTTGGCGCTTTCCCCGGCAGGCCGAACGGTCAGTACGGGTACGATCGTTTCCTGGGGCATGATGCCACCATGAAAGAACTGCGCTCCACCCTTGAAGTGGAAGCGTTGTATCCCCCTAGGCACAAGGAAGCCTATCTCGGAGGCAGGATCATCCAGCTTCAGGCTCCCTCTGATGGCTCCGGGATACTCGGCAAGCTGCTTTCCGATAATGTAGCGTTTCTTGGTGTCAAATGAACCTGGGATCGCGGCGGGGAGTGTCGTCTTCATCGATTCCGGCGGATCACCTGGGATATAGATGAATCCATGGTCAGCGGTGATGACGATGCGCGAACCCTGGAGGCTGTTCACCACATAGTTCACAATGCCCTCAATTTCCCTGATGGCGTCCCGGCATGCGCTGAAGGTATGTTCTTCCGACGACTGCTTGTCGCCAATGGCATCGATCTTGTCATGGTAGATATAGACGACCGATTTGTCTTTGACGAATGCCCGAGCCGCTTCCCGCTTCATAGCTACCAGCTCGGATCCATCAATGGCAATGCCGTTCACGCTCTCCAGTATCTTGGATCTTCCATCGAGCCCCTGGCTGGAGAGGCCATCGACCATGAGGTTCTGGCTCGCGCCCCAGGATAAGCTGCGATGCGGTAACAGCGCGGCCATGCCCAGGCGGGTAATGGAGGGCAGCATTGACTGCATGGCGGTACAGTCCAGCTTGAGCCTGGGATTGGCGGCAAGTTGATCATGGAGCTCCATGGCCGTCTCAAAGCGCAACGCATCGCTGACGATGACATACACCTTGCGCAGTTCTCCAGAATCCAGCGGGGCTTTGACATGGCGGGAGAAGAAATCGTCCTGGTTGCATCCGGGCAGGATGGACCATTGGTCAAGAGTCTGCCGATCTCCCAGCAAGGCCTGTTCCCATGCTGTGCCCAGCACCTGGAGGAATCTATCGACATACGCGGAATCCAGAAGCAGGCCGAGATTCTTGAACAAGTCCCACGATGCCAGCGCTTCGTTCTGCTCACGGTACTGGCGGTAGGCTTGGTCAATGCGGTACCAGGTATCGCAGTAAGACCTCGCGAGGGCTTGCTCTCCCATGTTCGCGTCGGGGGAGAAGGTCGTCATTGCGAGCATGAACGTAGCGCCGGCCTCGCAGGCGGCATAGGCCTTGGCATAATGCTCCGATTCAGCCGGGTTCAACCAGAAATCTTGGGAAGCCTTGGCCTCCGAGAACTCGGCGATTTTCCTGAGCTCGTCCGCGCTCGCCTGTACCTTAAGACCGTTCACCAGCAAGGCGAGCATCCACTTGTTCGCATCGAAACAACGGATGCCATCAAGGGAGACAAGATCGAGTCCACCCAAAAGCTCGTTGAGCAGGGATTCCGTAGAAGACCTTATCCACCGCATCCAGTGGATGTACGCAGGACGGGCGGATACGGTGTTCCGCCAGCTCTGGCAGAAACGGAACGCCGCGCCAGTATCAGGCACCAGGTACGTGGCGATCTTCCTCTTGGCTTTCGCCGCCTGTCCCATATCCAGGGTATACGAGAGATCGCTGTAGAAAAGACGCAAGACGAGTTTGGACAGGTTGGGGTTCGCATCATCGAATCCGAAGGCATCCTTGATGGTAGCCCAAAAGACCGCTTCAAGGCCAAATGGACCAAGGAGGGAGTCCAGGCCTTCCTCGGGTGAAAGACGAGAAACCAAGGCAAGAAGGACATCCTCGAGCCGATGACCTTCCGCATTGGCGAGAACCGCCAGGAGTTTGGCATCAAGCGAAACGCTACTCTCAGTCGCGGCCTTGAGTCCGATGCGGCGCAGGCCGTCCCGTCGAGCCTTGCTCTTGAAGAATGCCAGATGGGAAGCGACATAGTCCCTGAGATCTATCCTGGAGCCAAGCCCCAATTCATCCAGATACAGGCTAAGGTCATCGGCCCTGAACACCGGATAGGAAAGCTTCAGGTCCAGAAGGGGGTCCCTTCTTTGTTTCGGCAGCTCTCCGGTGAGGAGGATCACAAAAGAAGTATCCGGCTCATCTCGCAGGCGCGATTTCAGCGCCAATGGGCCAAGGGTTGAAGCATCGATGAGTTCCCAAGAACGTTCGGCACAAGCCTTCCTGTACTCCGCAAATTCACCTTCATCAAGCCCATCGCTATGCCAGAACACAAGCCGGAACGGATTATGGCAGCAGTCGTGCGCCTGCATGCGAAGGGCGATAGCTTCAATTACGTTTGGATTTATCATGGGGCGGAGTCCTTATCCTGTGCGTGAACAGTATTGATGCGAGATTCAAGGCTTCCTAATGATTCCAGTACGATGTCGAACGATGGTTCCGCATGGAAGAACATGGAGCCCATTGCCTGGTAGTCGCGCTCAAGATCAGGGATTCGCGCAGAAGGGGGAACCAGGCGGAACGAACCGGGGCGGGCACTGGCAAGACTAGACCAGGTCGCCTTATAGAACCGCTCCTTGAACTCGACGACCCTGGGCAAGATATCGATATGCTTGATCGCCGAGTCGGCAATAGAGGCCCTGGCCATCTTGAAGACATCGTAGTAATGGCGGGAATAGCGAGGGGGCATCGGCTTGTCGTCGGGCCGATGATATTCCTGGTGAAGTATGGTCGCCTTTTCCCAGAACGTGCGCTCGATGGTAACAACCTTCAGGTGACACTCAGAAGTCGTGAACACGCCGGGATACTGCTCGGCTGCATACGGTGTGATGACGGCGTCCTTGTGCGGCGTCCAAGCAGCAAGAGGGCCCAGCTCCAGTATGATATAGGGCAGGATTGATGGATTGTCGAATGCCCTCGGGTATTCGACCTTAACGATATCCTCATCAGCTCGAATATTCAGTAGTGAACCAAGTTCGCTATCGCAGAGTTCTTGGAGGGATGGCGTAAAGACATCGTTCAGGAATTGACGCGTTATGGGTGTCGTCGCTTTTACGAACTGGTCTTTCTTGTTCTTGCTCTCGGGCAGCCAGGGGTCGTCCTTCGAGTACCCCAACTCCCGCCAGTCCAGAATGAGGTCTATGTCTTCGGAAAAGCGCTCTATCGCCCCATATACCTTGGACAGGCTGGTTCCACCCTTGAAGACCACCTTGTCTCCCCAGCGCTCGGAGGAAAAGAGTATCCGCAGGATGAGGCACACCCAGAAGTCCTTCTCGATGATGGCCTCGTGGACAGCCATCTTGCGGGAGGTCTCGCGGAAGAGTTCCTGCCTGCGCCGGTCAGGCCCCTTTGCCAGCTCGATCATGCCTGGCCTTCCTGGGAGGCAGCGTTGTTGGCGGCCTGCTTAAGCACATCGAGTACCCAGCCGGTTACATAGCGGCACTCCTTGACGATCTTAGCCCAGGACGAGGCGGGGAGATATTCACTCAGCTTCGATACGACGCGCTCATCGATGCCATCCTTGCCAAGCGTCTTGATGGCCTGCACCAGGATGGCGGCATCCCTGGAAAGTTCCGAGGCTTCCTTGTTGGCTCGCTTACGAAAGACAATACGAATGCCATCCAGCTCGTAGCGCCTGTTTTGGCCATCGGTCAGGTAGCTCCATTCGGCGGGAATCTGGGTTGAAAGGCCAAGCAGGTTGAGCGCAGTAGTCCCGTCGGGGACGATGTTCCAGCTATTGCCTCGCGCGATGGTCCTGGCTACCCGATCAGGATCCGGACTGGCATAGCCTTCAAGAAAGCTGTTCTTCTCGGGATAGTCATACACACCACGCAAAAGCTTGCGGATAACGCCCTTTTTCTCCAGGCGGGACAGGGCCTGCCATATCGCCGACTGGGATCCCAGGTCGAGGAAGTCTTTTGGGGTAAAGCACCAACCCCTCTTCATGCCGTAAATCCTTGAAAGTAATTTATCAGCAAGCAATTAGACACCTCTTATTGCAATTTAACTGTCAGGATTATAGCATGCATTCCTGACAGCCAGAACTAGCCCAAACACCGAATTTGACTTCCACAAAGCTACATGAGTATGGTGTACCCAGCATACTCATGTAGCTGGATGCTCAATCCTCTGCCTTTCCGCATACATCCTTCACATTGGCCAGTAGTCCGCCGAACTTCCCATAGTTCACCCGCACCCCGTCATCCAGGTCCAGCGCTATCTGCGACTGGGCGTAGTGGTTCAGTTCCTCATCAAACCTGGCCAGCTCGGCAAGCTTCTTCTGCAATGTAGCCTGTTCCTTCTCCAGCCGCTTTCGCTCCGCGGTGCTTGCCGCTTCCCGGACCTGGCCATCCAGGCTGTCTATCTTCTTGCGCATCTGACCGGTCAAGGGCACCACGTACTGCATGCGCATCCGCGACAGGGTGCCCTCATGGTAGCGGTGCAGGTACACCAGCGCTTCAAAGGCCTTCTCCTTGCCAGAAGAAAACTTCCAGTAGATCGGCCGCTTCTTGTAGACCTGCAGGTGGTCCTTGTAAAAGTCCCCCGCCAGGTAGCGCCGCAGGGTATCCAGCGGCAGTTCGCTGCTCTTGGCACACAGTCCCTCCGCCAGCCATGCCATGTTCGCCTCGTGTCGTTCGCCGCCCCACACGGTACGGATAAAGGCTTCTACCCGCAGGGCCGCGTCCGTCTCGAACCACAGACAATCGGTCACCGGCACTATGCCGTCATCGTCCGCCGGGTAGCTCCTGTAGCGCGCGCCGTCAAAACCCTGTCCTCCGGCCTCGGCATACACGAGGCCTCCCTCATCCAGACTGTACCGCCCCATAAGGCAACCCAAGGCGTAGCTCACCAGCTCCCGCGCCCCGTCCTCACGCATGCGCCGTTCGCCTTCTGTAAAGATCTGGGGGCCTGCCGCCGTTCTGGCGTCACCGGGCTCTCCGCTCCAAGTCCTCGGCATGCTGTCGCCAGCCTCCGGGCTCTGCCTGCTCACCGGTTTGCAGGCGAGTGCTTCGATCCCTGGCCCGTCGTCCTCGGTCGCCTCTGCCTTGCTCTTCCGTGGTTTGTAGCGGTACCAGGGGTTTACCGTCAGCGTTATCTGCTCGATGGGTACCTCTGGAGTCAGCTCATCCTGCAGGCCGTAGGCGTCGATAAACAGACGGTTGTTTTCTTCCTCCAAACGGAGCATTTCAGCAGTCCAATGCTGGCCGATTGCCCGCCAGGTATTCCAGCAGCTGGCTATGGAGTGCTGGTCGGGGGCGGACATGGTGGTGCCGTTCAGGTAGGTGGGCAGGCTCTTGGGGAGCCAAGGGATGGACTGGAAGTCCCAGCTGGTTTCGAAGGCGTCCCAGTCGATCATGCTAAGTTTTATTGCAATATTTGCGAAATTGATAGCTGTTTCTTTCTTAATCTTCTTCGGTAATGGCAATCGTGCAAAATCACCAGACTTGAAATGCATCGTTGGGTTAATTACCTTCGCCAACTCCCAAGCAAAAACGGTATTGGTCAAAGACAACACAAAACGAGCATCTTCCTTTATATTAAAGAATGCACTTAAGCCAGAAGCGTCAAATATGAATCCTTCTGGAAAAAATCGGACTGAAAGTCCAAAGGATGTGATATCCGACCAGCTTATGCACTCCTTAAATAAATACTCTAGATTGAAATTATGTGCCCATACTCTCCCGGAAGGATGAAGCCTATTTTGAAGCTCGTAACCATCATTACTCCAATCAATTAGAAATTCCATATTTCCATACCACTTACGGTACTCTCCACCCTTATTATACAAATACCATTTTTTTCCTAAACATTTCTTATTACTTGTAGTTATTGTTGATTTGGATATAGCTATTTCATGCCAGTTTCGTAGATACTTATCATTATCTCCAGTAGCCAGTCCCTCCCTTGGTATACCAATAGAAAGGATATTATTGTTCTTAAAAATACCAATAACCTTGGAAGATAACCAATATGCGACTGGATTCCCCGGAATTGTAAAAAAGTCATCTACTGTGACTTCTTTTCGCCTGTTGTTGTTAACTGGGAATGTGAAAGGCTGGTTGCTTTTGTTAATATCAGACTTCTTTGTATAACTAAAACTAGCCTTATAATTCTGGATTTTTCTATGTACAAATACCGAAGCTGCTGTACCAAAAGCTATCCCCATCACACCATTATCCATGTGTGATAAGCTTGAAAGAGTATGGTTCTTTAAGACCAAGGTACGCATGTCTTCAAACCTTGCAATGAACATCCAGCTATGCATTGTGACCATAGCATTGAGTGTTCGTTCTACCCCAAAGTTAAAACCGCGTAAAATGAATGCAGAGTAAATATCATTTTTGCAATCTGGATAGTTCTTGGATATGAACACCTTTAGTTCGTTATTCATACCACTACTACCCATATACGGCGGATTACTCACCACCTGGTCGTACTTCAGTCCCAGCACCTGAGCCAGACGCACAAATACCAGTGCCGATTCCGCGGCTTTGCTTGCCAGGAGATCCTGTCCGGCAACTACCTTCTCCAACCGTTCTATTAGTTCGGACAACTTCCCCACAAGATGCTCAGGTACATGGATCAAAGAGCCAAACAAGGTGCCTTGTTCAAACAGGCTCAACACTGTCTGCAAGCTCTCTCGCTGATCCTTGGTTGGATTCAGACTCTGGATCAGGTCAGCCCGATCCTCAGGTGCACAATCCCGGAAACTCAACAGGTTCAGCCGCAAGCCCTTGCCTGTGGCAAGGATGGTCGGGTCATCCTCCCGGGCCTTCATGATTAGCGCAAAGCTGTCGGCGCGCAGTTTGAATTGACCAAATAAAGCACGTCTCTCGCGAATACCCTAGGACCGATTGGAAAGATTCTCACGATGAATTGACCGATAAAGGGAAGGGGCGGAAGTCTTCGCAGGA